>ERZ1643249.992-NODE-992-length-29652-cov-5.032638_pt1 | contig 29652 bp, 23 predicted proteins | sample MGYA00579263_ERZ1643249 | MGnify/ENA primary metagenome ERZ1643249 (study PRJEB29033, sample SAMEA4952264) | chicken gut metagenome | biome: Broiler Chicken; feature: Gastrointestinal Tract; material: Caecum | place: Ireland | collected 2018 | study: Broiler...
GTATAAACTTGTATTCCGCATTACATATGACGACAGGAAAACTGAGTATGAAACAGAGAAATATGTTTTTGTAAAGACTGAGGCAGGGGAAAATCCTCCAGAAGATGACGGTTCCGGAAGTCAGGGAAATGGCGATCAGGGAAACGGAGGTCAGGGGGGCAGTGATCAGGAACAGACAGACGGAAGTGGAAGCGATCCGTTACAGTCAGGAGATGCAGTTCAGGACTTGAGCGGCGGATTTACAAACGGTGAGCCGATCATTTCAGGCGGGGGATCTTCTGAGAGTGGAAATGGCTCGGTGCCGCGCGTGATTGTGACAGGCTTTGATACTCAGCCGGGCGAGGTACGTGCAGGCAGCGATTTTAAGCTGGTTATACATTTGAAAAATACATCTACAAAGACCGCGGTGTCCAATATGGTATGCGATCTGCAGGCAGCAGCGTCAGGCACCGAAGCGGCGGCAGAGGCGCCGGCATTCCTTCCTTCTTCGGGATCGAGTTCTGTTTATCTGGAGAAGATTCCTGCGGGAGGGACAAAGGATATATCCATAGACCTCAACGCACGGGCAGATCTGATCCAGAAACCGTACAGCATTTCCATGGATATGAAATACGAGGACAGCAGTGCGGTACAGTATGAGGCGCAGTCCAGTCTTGCGATCCCGGTCAGGCAGGAAGCAAGGTTTGAATTCAGCGAGATCCAGATTTCCCCGGATACTATTTCGGTAGGAGAAGAAGCAAACATATCATGCAGCCTTTATAACCTCGGCAGAGTGAAGATGTATAATGTAAAAGTCCGTATCGAGGGTGAGATGATCGAAGCGGAGGAGCAGTTCATCGGCAATCTGGACGCGGGAGGAACAGGAACTGTTGACAGCATTATTACCGCTGTAAAAGAGACAACGGACGGTGAAGAGTGTAAACTGGTGCTTTCCTATGAGGATGACGCGGGAAATGTGAGCACAGCAGAGCAGAAGTTCTCGATGACAGTCATGCCGGAGATGCCCGCGGACGATATGGGAACGATGGCTGAAGATATGCCGGAAGAAGGAAATGTACCTGTTATACCGATCATTGTGATCGCCATCCTGGCAGCGGCGGGGATCACAGCGACAGTGCTCCTGACCAAGCGCAGAAAGAAAAAAATCCGGGATCTGGAAGAGGAGGAATTGTTTGATGAGGTGGAGCGATCTGCTGAGGATGAGCGTTAGCAGCCTCAGACGAAGAAAACTGCGTACCTTCCTCACAGTTCTGGGGGTAGTCATCGGAACAGCCTCGATCGTGGTCATGATCTCTCTGGGGCTGGGAATGCAGGAGGCAATGTACGAGGAAGTAGCAGAAAACGGCGGCACAACTGCGATTACTGTAACGGGAAAAGACAGCTGGGGAGTGGGCATGATGTATACGGGCTCGTCGTCCGGGCAGGAGGAGTCGAAGAAGTATATTACAGATGAAGTCATTGAAGAGCTGCGCGCTCTGGAGCATGTCAGGAGCGCGCAGCCGGTTCTTAATGTATCTGCCATTGGGTTGAAAGGACGTTATCAGGGATATCTTGATATCACCGGGATGACGCCGGAGGGCCTGGCGGAATTGGATCTGAACCTCAAAGACGGGGGAAAACTACCCGATCCTGACAGCAATGAGCTCCAGATGGTATATGGCAACGCGGTTCTCATGAATTTTTACGACAAAGGAACCATGAAAGGGTACTGGGATACCGGAGAAGTTCCGGATATTGATCTGGAGAAAGACTCGATCTTTCTGATCTTTGACACAGACGGATATCAGGCATTGCAGAATCCTCCTTCCGCGGGAATGTCTGATTCGGGAGAAAGTACGGATTCAGGAAGCGGAAACCGTACGAGCGCTCCAAAAAAATATGTGGTAAAGAGCAGCGGAGTCATTGCGGGCGGTATCGACGAATATAATATGAATTCGGCTAATATATACTGCGATCTTGACACATTGAAGTCTTATCTTCAGAAAGAATTCCGCGGACGGGTCATCCCGGGGCAGCCATCGACAGCAGGCGGTAAGCCATACAGCAAGTTTGTCTACAGCATGGCTAAGATACAGGCGGATGACATGGAAAATGTAGAAGAACTTTCCAACACCATCAGGGGACTTGGGTATAATGTCTCGACAAACATTGAGTATATTGACAGCATGAAAAAACAGTTTGCCCTCGTACAGGCAGTTCTTGGCGGGATCGGAGCTGTCTCGCTTCTGGTGGCGGCGATCGGCATAGCCAACACGATGATGATGTCTATCTATGAGAGAACAAAAGAGATCGGAGTTATGAAGGTGATCGGATGCGGGCTGAAGAATATCCGTCAGATGTTCCTTTTGGAAGCAGCGTTTATCGGTCTGGCGGGCGGCATCATAGGAAATATTCTCAGCCTGATAATATCCGTCGTGATTAATGTACTTACATCAAGCGGGAACCTGGGGGTTCCGGGAAATATTTCACATATCCCGGTGTGGCTTCTTATTTCCGCGGTGGGATTTGCGATGCTGGTGGGAACAGCCGCGGGATATTTCCCGGCGCGAAGGGCGATGAGGTTAAGCCCTCTGGCAGCGATCCGAAATGAATAAACGGGGACGCAGCGTATTTTAGAATAGTGAAAGAAAAACAGGTGACAGAGGCATCATTCCTCTATCACCTGTATTTCTAAATAATCGAAATCAATACAATCTACGAAATTATCCTGATAAAATCTTGCTTTAGAATGAATCTTGAACTCATTGATCGTCTTGTCCAGCCAGATCGGCTTACTTAAGTCAAATTCGTAGCAGATCTGATCCAAAGCGTTGAATATCTTATGCGTGCGGGTGTCGTCTGTATCGTCACAGATGACGGTATCACGCAGCATCCTGTTATCCTTGAATTCCTTTCCCCATAAGCGAAACATATAGCGGCTCCTTTCACGGCACAGAGGGGGTGCAGTTTCTTGTATACCGACGCTGTACTTGTCGGATGAAGGTATTCTAACATAAAACACCGGAAAAGTCATTCAAAAAAGACCTCCAGTCACAACTGCCTTTATAAAAATGACGTTGCCTCACCCGCCGCTTTTTGATATATTATATAAGGTGTTTGAGAAAAGCGGTATCAGAATATGCAGATTGAACAGAGGGAATCTGTTTATAGATAAAATCCAGAATGGAGGGAAAGGCATGATAAGAGAATGTACGGAAAAAGATATGGAAATGGTCAGGGGATATCTGCAGGATGAGCCATATGGCAGAGCGATCCTGACTGCGGTAAATAAATTTGGCTTTAAAGAGCACTTTCAGACGGTTTATGTTGATGTGGCAAACACGGAGAATGGTGAAGGGAAGCTGAACGGTGTTTACCTCTTTTTATACCGCAATATTATTTTGCTTTGTAAAGAGAACCATGTTGATATCGATTTTCTTGAGCAGTGGATGGGGATCTCCGCGCCGGATAAGGTGGCAGGAAGAAAGGACAACGTGAATATCGTAAGCTGGCTTCTGACGGACTATAACATGAAGACGGGCGTGACAGATCCGGGGATTACTGATGAGGACGGTGTTTCGGTGGACTGCCTGGCAGGGGCAGAATATGAAGGCGAGTGGGCGGTTCTCACAAGGTGACGAGACGATTAAGGCACCCTTTGTATACCGGCGCTGAAAGGCTGATATTTGGATTGCACAAGAGAGGGACAAGCTATTATGAAAAAGTTATTGGACAGGATATTTATTGACGGATTAAGTGGAATGGCACAGGGACTTTTTGCCACGTTGATCATCGGTACGATCATTCAGCAGATCGGCACGTTTGCCGGGGAAAATATAGGAAGTATGATCTATGTTTTGGGAAAAGTGGCGGCAGGGATGACAGGCGCCGGCATTGGCGTTGGGGTGGCGCGAAAGCTGGACGCAGGACATCTTGTGACCGTATCTGCGGGAGTCGTCGGTATGGTCGGAGCTTTTGCGGGAAGGCTGGCGGCAGGAGAAATTCTCGTGGACGGAAATCTGGTGCTGTCAGGGCCAGGAGAGCCGCTGGGAGCATTCGTGGCGGCATATATTGCTATTGAGCTTGGAATACTCATATCAGGAAAGACGAAGCTGGATATTCTCCTTACGCCTCTTGTGTGTATTGGAGCAGGTTCCGCGGTGGGCATTTTCGTCGGTCCGCCGATCTCACGCTTTATGACATGGCTGGGATCTCTTATCAACTGGGGAACAGAACAGCAGCCTTTCCTTATGGGGATTGTTGTATCCGTGCTGATGGGGATGATCCTGACGCTACCCATCAGTTCTGCGGCGCTTGGAGTCATCTTGAATCTGTCCGGGCTGGCGGCAGGGGCTGCTACCGTGGGGTGCTGCTGCAACATGGTCGGGTTTGCCGTAGCGAGTTGGAGGGAGAATAAGTTCGGCGGGTTCCTGGCGCAGGGAATAGGAACCTCCATGCTTCAGGTGCCGAATATCGTGAGACATCCCCTTATATGGCTGCCGGCTATCTTGTCCAGTGCAGTCCTGGGACCGGTAGGGACAATGCTGTTCCATATGACGAATAATGCTACTGGATCAGGTATGGGGACTGCCGGCCTTGTGGGGCCATTGATGACGTGGCAGGTGATGACACAGACAGAACCAGCAACGATCGTACTTCTTAAGATCGTTGTAATCCAGTTTATTCTCCCGGCAGTAGTGACACTTCTTATTTCAGAGTTTATGCGGAAAAAGAGATGGATAAGCTATGGGGACATGAAACTAGAGTTGTAAGACACAGAATATGTGTGGTATAATAATCGCAATAACAGCCAATGGGGGATATCCGCGATGAAGAATAAACAACAGGTGGAGGCTGCGCTTAGGAGCTACGAGGATGTCGACAGTTGGAAAACAGTGATTTTTCTCTACAATGCAGCTTTAAAAGAAGTGGGTACAAAGCTGGAAATATTAAATGATGAGTTCCAGCATGTTCATCAGTATAATCCGATCGAACATATTAAGAAAAGGATCAAGACGCCGGAAAGTATCGTAAAGAAGCTGAAGCGTTACGGTTATGAAACATCAATTGAGAACATGGTTCGCTATATCAATGATATTGCAGGAGTGCGTCTCATCTGCTCCTTTACGTCAGATATCTATCGTCTGGCTGAGATGATCGGAAACCAGAGCGATCTGAAGGTGCTCTCAATCAAAGATTACATAAAGAATCCGAAGCAAAGCGGTTATAAGAGCTATCATATGCTTGTATCAGTGCCGATTTTTCTTTCTGACAGTGTAGTGGATACAAAGGTCGAGATTCAGATACGGACGGTTGCGATGGATTTCTGGGCCAGTCTTGAGCACAAGATCTACTACAAATTTGAGGGAAATGCCCCGGACTATATCAGCAGGGATCTTAGGGAATGTGCGAAGATGGTGTCAGAGCTCGACGATAAGATGCTGTCTCTGAACGAGGCTATTCGGGAATGTATCGTTCAGGAGGGAAGCAAAGGCTCCATAGAAGGAGTCCTGGATAAAAGACCGGAGACAGTGTAAGCTGCCGCCGGTCTTTTATAAGCTTTATATAAATTTTCAAAGTGTGTTGCAATCTGATGTGAAGCTTAAACTCCCGGCTTTGTGTCTGTATCGTCAGCGGCGATCTCCGTGATGGATTTCACCAGCCCGGCCAGCTCCTGTATCTGGGAAGGGATAATGATCTTAGTTGCCCTACCGTCAGCGGCTTTTTCGAAAGCTTCCAGACTCTTGAGGGTGAGAACAGCGTTGTCAGCGCCTGCATCCTTCAAAAATTTCAGTCCGTCCGCAGTGGCCTGCTGGACTTTCATGATGGCTTCTGCCTCGCCCTCCGCCTCGCGGATCATCTTTTCCTTCTCCGCCTCTGCCTGTAAGATAGCGGCCTGTTTTCTTGCCTCTGCTTCAAGGATCACAGACTCTTTCTTACCTTCTGCTACAAGGACGGTGGATTTTTTCTCACCTTCTGCGATTAGGATGGCCTCTCTGCGTTCGCGTTCGGCTTTCATCTGTTTTTCCATTGCGTCCCGGATCGCGGTGGGCGGGATGATATTCTTAAGCTCCACGCGGTTCACTTTGATGCCCCATGGATCGGTAGCCAGATCAAGTTCAGCGCGCATCTTTGTGTTGATCGTTTCTCTGGAGGTGAGAGTCTGGTCAAGCTCCAGGTCGCCAATGATATTACGGAGGGTTGTTGCGGTCAGGTTCTCAATAGCGATGATAGGGTTGGCTACACCGTAGCAGAACATCTTCGGATCTGTAATCTGGAAAAATACTACAGTATCAATCTGCATGGTGACGTTATCCTTGGTGATCACAGGCTGGGGCGGAAAGTCAACGACCTGCTCCTTTAAATCAATCCGCCTTGCCACCCGGTCGATGATCGGGAGCTTGAAATGAAGACCAGTGTTCCATGTCGTCTGATAGGCGCCCAGACGTTCCAGAACGACAGCCTGTGCCTGGTGCACAATCTTAACGCAGGAGATCAGTATCGCTACGATCAGGATCACGATGATAAGAAAAAAGATGGTTCCGATGCCTAAAAAACTACTCATTTGCCGAGTCCTCCTTATATTTTTCTACAATTAGTTTTACCCCGGATACAGCGACGACCTTCGCAAGGCCTCCTTCTTCCAGTATTTCCCTGTCGTCTTTGCTGCGGACAGTCCATTCCTGGCCGTTTACAACGCTCTTTCCGGTTTGATTAATATTGTCTACCCGCTGTGTCAGTTTGATAACCTTACCGATCTCGCTCTCATAATTTGTCTTTACTCGTTTTTTATTCAGATGATTGATCGCCCATGGGCGCGTAAAGATGAGCAGGACACAGGAAACAGCGAGAAAGACCAGTACCTGTATGAGAATGTCTGCTCCTAGGGCATTAGCCAGAAGGGCCGCCAGCGATCCGCCGGCAAACCAGATGGTTGTAAGCCCTACGGTGAAGATCTCAATGATGATCAGGAGGATAAACAGACCAAGCCATATAAGATTTAGCATTGCTGGAGATAAAATAAACATGTCTGTATTCATATAGGTTCTCCTTTCGTTTAGTAAGTTATCTGCTGTGTCTATGGCGAATAGCTGTGGTAATCTATGTCAAAATACTCTTCCGAGGGCTGAAGCACAATATTGTCTCCTTCCAGAAGAAGCACTGTGCCGGCGGGCAGGACAACATTTTTGATACCGTGGTCTGAGTAATAGTTTTGGATGCCACTATAACTGCTGTTGCTCATCCACAGATAGTCAGAATTGCCATCGGGATATGTAAGCTCCAAAGAAGAGTCTGCTGTGTCAAGAGCCGTCTCCAGATAGAGATGATAGATTCCCTCTGCAAAATCCTCCCCGACGATATATGTATCTGCGTCAAGAATTACCGCGCTGCCGGCCGACGGGTTAGGCCCGGACTCCGAAGTGAGAGGCTGGGCATTGTCTGTGGTGAGGGTTAAGAACACGGTGTCATCTATAGAGACCCATGCTCCGTTATAAAGGCGTATATCCTCCTGATAGTGCACCTCGTTATATTCTTCGTCATCTCCAAACCAGATATAATCATAGATCATATTTTCTTCATCTGTAATATGGAATGAGCCTGTTCCCTCTTTAAGCTCCGCAGTATAGATGCCCTCGGGGATATGGACTCCGACTAAATAGTATCCGTTTCCTAAGACAGTCTCGTATGCGCCCCCACTCTCTGGAATGTCTCTTGTCACATAAAGATAGGGGGAAGAATCGTCATAAAAGTCGCTGCCTGTATCTGTCTGCAATGAAGAGACTGAATAGGAAGCGGAAAACTCTTGCAAAATATTTTTTCCTGCCTGAATCAATGCGGGCAGCAGTGTAAATAAAAGAATTATGGCGATGATGAGAAGCAGGGCGAGCTTCCGCATTTTTGAAGAGGATCGAGAAGGCGTCCTGCGGGGAACCGGATCCTTCTGCCGCCTTTTAATCTGCCGTTTGTCTGAGGAGCCGCCGCTGCTTTGTCTGTGGGGCGCGGCTCTTCCCGCGGGAGTTGAACTGGCGGACGGCACCTCATATGAATTCTTCAGATAGTCCCGGTCATACAGGCTGTTGTTCAGACCGCAGAATTCACATTTCCCGCCGGACAGTCTGCCGCCGCACAAAGTACATTTCTTTAACATTTTCCCCTCGCTTTCTATAGATATGAACGTTGCCTGCTGATTAGATATATTGTAGCAGATATAGAGCTTTTTGTGAACTTGAAGAAAGTGTAAATTTTTCTTAAGACAAGTGTTTTAAAGAAGAAAACATATTGATGCTTTTATTACTTTTCGTTATACTGTATATTTAAAGGGGTCAGTCATAGGGGATCAGAGTAAATGTACGAGGAAAGTTCAGGGAAACAGTGATGACAAAAGAGGCAAAGAAGAAAGGCATTGAGATAGGGGCAGGTTTGCTGCTGTATATCATCGCATGGGCAATAACCGCCAACTGGACGGTTCAAGACAGCGCGGATGCATTATTGTTCTTGGTGGCATATACAGTCCTTTCGGTGACAACGTACTGGGAACAGATAAAAAAGATTACGAAAAAGCAGTTCATAGATGAGAATCTTTTGATGATTATCGCGACGGCGGGAGCTTTTTTTGTTGGGAGGCATAAGGAAGCTGTGGCGGCCATGCTGTTTTATCAGATTGGGAAGCTTGTAGAAGAGATCTCTTTGAGCAGAACGAAGAAATCTATTGCGAAATTCATTGATATACGTCCGGAGTATGCCAATCTGAAAGTGATCGGGACTGAGAAGATCGTATCGCCGCAGGAACTGCTTTTAGGACAGATCATTGTGCTGCGCCCGGGTGAAAAGATCCCTGTGGATGCGGTTGTGACATCAGGGACAGGCACTGTGGACATGAAAGCACTTACAGGAGAATCTGAACCAAGGGCGGTGCGCACAGGCAGCAGACTGTATAGTGGCAGTATCAATTTGAATGGCGTGCTTGAGGCAAGGGTCGTAAAGCTTTACAATGACTCTACAGCGGCAAGAATCATAAAGCTTGTGGAGAGCGCCAATGAGAAAAAATCGGAGAGCGTGCATTTTGCGGATAGATTTACCAAATACTATACGCCGATCGTTATTCTGATCGCTCTTTTGACAGTGGTTCTTCCTCCTATGATATTTATAGAGGCAAGGGATGAATGGATCTACCGGGGGCTTATTATCCTTGTGGCCGCGTGTCCGTGCGGTCTGATGGTGTCTATTCCTATGGCGTTTCTGGGAGGCATCGGCTCAGCGGCAAAACAGGGGGTGCTTATAAAGGGCGGATCATTTTTGGAGGAGCTCACAGAGGTAGATACTTTTGTATTTGATAAGACAGGAACTCTGACAGAAGGTGTATTCTATGTAAGAGATATTGTTCCCCGCAAGATGGAGAAGGAAGAGCTATTGGAGATCGCTGCGCTGGCGGAATCTTATTCAAAGCATCCGGTGGCCATGTCTTTGATAGAGGCATACGGCAGACAGTTTGATAAGAGAAGAATATCGGACATTGAAGAACAGCCGGGATACGGTGTGCACGCCAAAGTAGACGGAAGAGAAGTTTACGTAGGAAATACAAGACTGATGAACCGGGAAGGAATATACTATGAGTCTGCGAATGGAGCGGGAACAGCAGTCTATGTAGCAGTAGACGGGAAATACGCGGGATATATCCTGATTGCAGATGTGATCCGCAAGGACGCAGGAAGACTGATCAGATGGCTGCACAAACGTGATCTTTCCACAGTTATGTTGACAGGAGACAATGAACAGGTGGCAGAGGATACTGCGTCGAAGCTCAGAATTGAGAGTGTATACGCAGAGCTGATGCCTGAGGATAAAGTGTCGCTTCTTAAAGAATTCCGAGAGAACCAGATGGAAGGTGAGAAGCTGGCATTTGTAGGAGATGGGATCAATGACGCACCGGTGCTTGCGTTGGCGGATATTGGCATTGCGATGGGCGGACTGGGAGCAGACGCAGCTCTTGAGGCGGCGGATGTCATTCTTATGGAAGATGAGCCCTCCCGTATTATCAATGCGATCCAAATATCCAGAGCAACCTTGCGGTCTGTGAGACAGAATATGGTGTTTGCCATAGGGATGAAGGCTCTTCTTATTGTCATGGCTTTTTTCGGGTTAGTGACAATGCAGAACGCAATCATTTCAGATATGGCAGTCATGCTGATCAATATTTTGAATTCATTCTGGATGTTGCAGTATCCAGAACGTGGAGTGTAAAAGATGATAAGAAAAAATAGTAAAATAGTGCGTACTGTGATGGCGGGTATCTTTGCTGCGGGAGTACTGGCCGGATGTGCAAACCCTCAGAAAGAGGGGACAGCGGCATTGGAAGAAGGAAATTACGAAGAAGCGCGGGAGCAGTTTCAGCAGATGGCAGAGAGTGACAACAAAGAAAAGGCAGCGGAAGGATACCGCGGGATTGGTATGGCATATTATGGACTCGAAGATTACGGGGCAGCTTTGGAAGCCTTTGAACAGGCAGCGGCGCAGGGGGCGGAGCAGAGTGTGCAGCTTTACCACCTGATGTCCGTGTGCGCGATGCAGACCCAGAATTTTGAAAAAGCGCTGGAGTACATCCAGACAGGGCTGGGGCTGGCACAGACTTCTGATGGAAAGGAATCTGCGGATGCAGATATGCTTCGGGAGATGAGATACAATGAGATTGTCTGTCTTGAACAGCAGGCGGATTGGGAGAGCGCGAAGCAGAAAGTGGAAGAATATCTGAGCGAATATCCGGATGATGAAAACGTTCAAAAAGAAGCGGAGTTTTTAAAAACACGGTAGTGCGTATGCACTGCCGGTTTTTTGAAAAACCTGATGATCATGGAGAAACAGCCTATGTATGAGACAGAGCATATTGAGGAACGGGTAGTCCTCGTGGGAATTGATACAGGAAGTACAGAGATTGCAGAGCGTTCGCTGGACGAACTGGCGGAGCTGGCAAAGACAGCCGGGGCAAAAGTGGAGGGAAGACTCCTTCAGGCAAGAGAAAACGCCCATCCCGGAACATATATCGGAAAAGGGAAATTGCCGGAACTCAAAGAACTGTTATGGGAGACGGAAGCTACGGGAATTATATGTGATGATGAATTGACCAGCGCACAGCTTGGGAATCTGGAAGCGGAACTGGACTGTAAAGTTATCGACCGTACTCTTCTGATTCTGGATATATTTGCTGCCAGAGCGGTTTCAGGGGAAGGAAAGATACAGGTGGAACTGGCTCAGCTGCGCTACCGCGCCTCCCGCCTCACAGGACTGGGAAAGTCATTGTCCCGCCTTGGAGGGGGGATCGGCACACGAGGACCGGGAGAGAAGAAGCTGGAGATGGACCGGAGACTGATCAGAGAGCGCATTAGCCGCCTGAAGAGGGAACTAAAAGACGTGGAGAAACACCGGGGGCTTATACGCACCCAGCGTCAGCAGTCCGGCCTTAAGACAGCGGCGCTTGTCGGTTACACGTCCGCGGGGAAGAGCAGTATTGAAAATGCCCTTACAGATGCGGGTATATTAGAGGACGCTATGCTGTTTTCCACACTTGATACAACGACCCGGTCCCTGATGCTTGATAACACGCAGGAGATACTGATCACGGATACGGTTGGCTTTATACGGAAACTGCCTCATCATCTGGTGGAAGCATTTAAGAGCACGCTGGAAGAGGCAAAATACGCGGATATCATTATCCATGTGGTAGACGCGTCCAATCCCCAGATGGATGAGCAGATGTATGTGGTGTATGACACCCTGCGCCAGCTCGGCGCGGAAGGGCGCCCGGTGATCACTCTGTTCAATAAACAGGACCGTTTGGCGGAGCCGGTGCGTCAGCGGGATTTTCAGGCGGAATACTCCATTCCGGCTTCCGCGAAGACAGGGCAGGGCTTGGATGAATTAAGAAAAGCGCTCCTGGAGATCATACGCAGAGACCAGATTTACATTGAGCGTTTGTATGAGTTTTCCAATGCCGGGAAGATACAGCTTATCCGCAGTAAAGGGCAGTTGTTGTCGGAGGAATATGTGCCCGAAGGGATCGTGGTCAAGGCGTATGTTCCCAAAGACATATACGGTCATATATAAATATTCAAAATCTATGTCACAGATATCCGCCGTCCACACCGATGATCTGGCCGGTGAGATATCCCGGCGCGTCTGCAAGGGAGAGGACGAACTGTGCGATCTCTTCCGCGGCGCCGAAACGTCCTGACGGGATCTCCTCTGCCAGCGCCAGGCGCTCTTCCTTGTTAAGCCGTGCGTTCATCTCAGTGTCGATAACCCCGCAGGCGATGGCGTTGACCTGTATATTGCTGGGGGCCAGCTCCTTTGCAAGCGCCCGGGTCAGTCCGTTCAGCCCGGATTTGGCGGCAGAATAGGCGGCCTCGCAGGAGGCTCCTGATACGCCCCACATGGAGGAGATGTTGATGATCTTTCCCGCTTTTTGGGAGACCATATGAGGGATCGCCTCCCGGCAGCAGTAGAATACAGAAGATAAATTCGTATCCAGAATGTTCTGCCATTCTTCATCCGGCATATCGCTTAAAAGCCCGAAGTGTGAAATCCCGGCATTGTTTACAAGAATATCGAGACCACCCTGCAAGGAGCTGTTCCCGCAGGGTGATGTGATCACACGGAACATGGAGCGCACAGTGTCCGGGCTGCTCACGTCTCCTGGGAGCATCGTGCATGATCCGCCCCGGGATAAAATCTCTTTTTCTACTTCTTTTAATTGTTCCACGGAATTCCTGCAATTTATAAAAACATGATATCCGGCTTCCGCGAAAGCCAGAGCGCAGGCGCGCCCGATCCCGCGGGAAGAGCCGGTTATAAGAACATTTTTTTTCTTCATTGGGCACCTCTGTTTTCAGATGGTTTTCGGATTCTTTGAATAACAAACCCTATAGTTTTAGCTAAGAATTATACTGAGCATATTTCTTTGGCGAGATTCCTACTGCTTTTGTGAATGCTTTGAGATAATTGCTGTAATCGTTGAATCCACATGCTTCACATGCTTCGTTCACAGAGTAGCCCTGGCTGAGCAGGGACTTGGACAAAGTGATGCGTTTGGCAGTGATATATTTATTGATGGTTGTCCCGGTCGCGGTCTTAAAGATACGGCAGATGTATGAGCTGCTCAGATAAAAATGAGAGGAGAGCTCATCTAAAGACAGAGTGTCCTGCATATGTGTATTGATGTAGGACAGGATAGCGTCTACCTGCGCGTTGTGGGTGCTGGCCGTCTGTGATTCTTCCGCATTTTTGCAGCGTGCGTTGAAGGCACGGTTTAAAAATACCATTAACTCTAAAAAGACGGCACGATCCATAATGTCTTCGCCGAAGCCGTCCGCCGAGGACAGCTTGTGGATGTAATAGAGGAAACGGTTCTGTTCTTCTGTGGTAAGATGCATCCTGTGAGGCATGTCTGTATCACGGAAACAAAAGCACCGGCCTAAGTCAGTGGATTCTGTGGAGAGTTCTTTTAAGTATTCCGGATCGATGGACATGACGATGCGTTCATGTTTCTGGCGGTCGATCTGGGAGAGGTAATGACTTTCGAACTGGTTGATAAGGAAGATATCTCCCTCTTGGATGTCATAGAAACAGTTATCAATCAGAAACTGTTTTCCACCGCAGATCGAGTAGTAGATCTCATAGCAGTCGTGGATATGCATGTCCATAGCTTTCTCATCCTTATATAAGTGCGCGAACGCGAAGGAATGTTCCTCCATACAGCGCTGTACTGTGTCTTTGCACGAAGGGCAGGCTTTCATGTAAAACACCTCCTTTGAGGAAGCCTTTCAGGGCGCTCTATATAAGTATATACAGCATGTTCAGAATTTTCAATATTTATATCAAAAAAACACAAGAAACGGAATAAGGTGAATGTTATACTAAATAGCAGGTAAGAAGGAAAGATGTAATAACAGCATCAAATATCATCAGGAGGTTTCATCATGGAAGTTAGAACAGCGGCTTCACCAAGAGACGTGAAGCATTACACAACAGACAGGTTAAGGGAGGAATTTCTCATTCAGGATTTGTTTCAGGTAGATGAGATCAAGCTTGTATACAGCCACATTGACCGAATCATCACAGGTTCCGCGGTTCCTGTGAAGGGAAGACTGAACCTGGCGGCGGGCAGCGAGCTGAGAGCGGAGTATTTCCTGCAAAGAAGAGAGATGGGCCTGATCAATATAGGCGGAGACGGAATCGTGACGGTTGACGGACGTGTGTATGAGATCAACGCGCGCGACGGAATGTATATCGGGCGTGGGGCGAAGGATATTTCCTTTGAAAGCAAGGATGCCGCAGATCCGGCGAAGTTCTACCTGAACAGCTGTCCGGCGCACACAGAATACCCGACTGTGCATATCAAGCTTGAGGGGGAGCCGGGGGAAGGCGTTGTTATAGTAAAAGAGGAGAACAAAGTGGAGATGGGAACGCTTGAGGACTCCAACCACAGAGTGATCAACAAATACATCGTTACAGGACAGGTCCAGAGCTGCCAGCTTGCAATGGGACTGACAAAGCTTCTTCCGGGAAGCGTGTGGAATACAATGCCCGCACATACACACGACAGACGGATGGAGGTATATCTGTACTTTGACATGGAGGATGACGCATTTGTTATGCATTATATGGGCGAGCCGCAGGAGACGCGCCATATTGTCATGCGTAATCAGGAGGCAGTCATTTCACCGAGCTGGTCCATTCATTCAGGCTGCGGTTCCAGAGCATATACATTTATCTGGGGAATGTGCGGCGAGAATCAGGACTATGGCGATATGGACAATATTGATAACAAGGATCTGAGGTAACAGCGATAATCAAAAAAGGAGAGAAAGAAATGGTAAACTTTTCACTGGAAAAGAAAATTGCGCTTGTAACAGGCGCGTCTTATGGAATCGGTTTTGGTATTGCGTCCGCTTACGCAGAGGCGGGAGCAACGATCTGTTTTAATGATATCAGTCAGGAGAAGGTCGATATGGGACTTGCTTCTTACAAAGAAGCTGGCATTGAGGCGCACGGGTATGTGTGCGATGTGACAGACGAAGCGCAGGTAAAGGCAATGGTGGCAAAGATCAATGAGGAAGTCGGAGTGATTGACATTCTTGTGAATAACGCGGGTATTATCATGAGAAAACCGATGCTTGAGATGGAAGCAGATGAGTTCCGCAAAGTGATCGACGTTGACCTGAATGCTCCGTTTATCGTTTCCAAGGCTGTAATTCCGGGAATGATTGAGAAGGGGCATGGAAAGATCATCAATATCTGTTCCATGATGAGCGAGCTGGGACGCGAGACTGTATCCGCGTACGCGGCGGCAAAGGGCGGACTTAAGATGCTCACAAGAAATATCTGCTCCGAGTACGGCGAGTACAATATCCAGTGCAACGGCATCGGGCCGGGATATATCGCGACACCTCAGACAGCTCCGCTCCGTGAGCGTCAGGCTGACGGAAGCAGACACCCATTTGATCAGTTCATCGTGTCTAAGACACCGGCCGCAAGATGGGGGAATCCCGAGGATCTTCAGGGACCGGCAGTGTTCCTTGCTTCTGATGCTTCCGATTTTGTGAACGGACACATTCTGTATGTGGACGGAGGCATTCTTGCTTATATCGGCAAACAGCCGTAGAGGAAGAAAAGCAGACACGTTCGGCAGATGAGCGTGTCTGCTTTTATGCAGTATTCTGGAACCGGCTGCCCTGTAAATACCCTGAACACGAAACAGGCCGCGCATTATACTCACAAATAAGATACTGCACATCGAAAACATGATTTCATATTGTGAAACAAAGGAGAATGAAAATGAATGAAGTATTAAAGCAGATTGAAGAGATAGGGATCGTTCCTGTCGTTGTCCTCGATGACGCGAAAGACGCAGAACCTTTAGCCAGGGCTCTCTGCGAGGGCGGGCTTCCCTGTGCTGAGGTGACGTTCCGCACAGACGCGGCAGAGGAATCTATCCGTATCATGTCTGAGAAGTTCCCGGACATGCTCGTAGGAGCGGGAACAGTGCTGACAACAGAACAGGTGGACCGCGCGGCGGCAGCCGGAGCGAAATTTATCGTAAGCCCGGGCCTTAATCCGAAGATCGTAAAATACTGTGTTGAAAAGGAAATTCTCATCACACCGGGATGTGCGAATCCAAGCGACATAGAGCAGGCGATCGAGAACGGGCTTGGAGCCGTAAAGTTTTTCCCGGCAGAGCAAGCAGGCGGTCTGGCATACATTAAAGCGATCGCGGCACCGTACGTAGGGATGAAGTTCATGCCGACAGGCGGTATCAACCCGAAGAATGTAAAAGAGTATCTTGCATATGACAGGATCCTTGCCTGCGGCGGAAGCTGGATGGTAAAGGGCGACCTTGTCAAGGCGGGAGAGTTTGACAAGATCAAAGAACTTGTAAAAGAAGCAGTAGAGATCGTAAAAGAAAGCAGAGGTAAATAAGAATGACAAAGAAAGTAATCACATTTGGTGAAATCATGTTAAGGCTTGCTCCCAAGGGCTATTATCGTTTCGTACAGGCGGATACCTTTGGCGCTACATACGGCGGAGGAGAGGCAAATGTGGCTGTCTCCCTCGCAAACTACGGATTTGACGCAAAGTTTGTGACAAAGCTTCCGAAGCATGAAATCGGACAGGCTGCCGTGAACTCTTTAAGAAAATACGGAGTAGACACGTCTTACATCGTGCGCGGCGGCGACAGAGTAGGTATTTACTTCCTTGAGAAAGGCGCTTCCCAGCGTCCCTCAAAAGTTATCTACGACCGCGCGGGGTCTTCCATCGCGACAGCTTCGGCGGAAGATTTCAACTGGAAAGAAATCTTCGGCGGAGCTCAGTGGTTCCACTTCACAGGCATCACACCGGCGCTCAATGACGAAGTGGCGGATATCTGTCTTGAGGCATGTAAGGCGGCTAAAGAAGCAGGTGTTACGATTTCCTGTGACCTTAACTACAGAAACAAACTGTGGTCCAAAGAAAAAGCCGGACAGGTAATGGGTGAACTGTGTCAGTATGTTGATGTGTGCATTGCTAATGAGGAGGATGCTTCCGACGTATTCGGCATCAAAGCTGCAGATACAGATGTAACGAAGGGGGAAGTAAACCGAGAAGGTTACAAAGACGTGGCAAAGCAGCTTGCAGACAGGTTCGGTTTCTCTAAGGTTGCCATTACACTGCGGGAGTCTATATCGGCAAACGATAACAAGTGGTCCGCCATGCTCTATGACGGAACGGACTACTGCTTCAGTAAGAAGTACGCAATGAGAATCGTTGACCGTGTGGGCGGCGGCGACAGCTTCGGCGGCGGTCTGATCTGCGCGTGTCTTAACGGGTATGATTCTCAGGCGGCGATCGAGTTCGCAGTTGCGGCTTCCTGCCTGAAACACTCTATCGAGGGAGATTTCAATATGGTATCCATGGATGAAGTTCTCAAACTGGCCGGCGGAGATGCTTCCGGACGTGTCCAGAGATAATCTTGACGACGTGAAATTTCTATAAACCCATCCTTTGCGGGGATGCTGTCTATCATGCAGTATCCCCGCTTTTAGTGTGTCCGCAGCGCGCGCCCAGACTGTCAGAAAAGACAGACTTTGTAATAAGCTTCCGGTACTGTGAAGGAGTCGTGTTTATTATCTGCATAAACACTTTTGAGTAGCGCTGCGAGTCATTGAAACCGACGCGGAGTGCAATATCAGTGAGGGAAAGGCTGCTGTCCGCCATAAGCTCTATCGAACGATTGATCCGGTAAATATTGATATAGCTGGAGAGTGAAAGCCCCATATAGGTTTTAAACAGTCCGCGCAGGTATCGGTCCGATACATGAAGCTGTCGGGCGATATCTTCCTGCATGATTTTCTCCGCGTACCGTTCCCTGATATAATTCAGTGTATAAGCCATATAGCTGTTCTGACGCTGCGGAAATGAAAAGATTCGGTCCGATCTGCTTTTGTCAAGTATGTGCAGCATCAGGTGGATGAGGGCGATATTTATATTGGCGGCAGAGAACAGGCTGTCCGACGAAGAATAAAGACTTATAAGTCTGTCAAGCATCCCGTCGATCGTGTTGTCTGACGAAAAATAATAATAAGAATGCGAACTGAACAAAATGGCATGCAGCAATGTAACCGGCTGTATTCCGTTGTCCTCCAGCACAATTTTTGAGAACAGTTCCGGATTGAAATGGACATGCTGAAATGAGCAGCCTGATTCTTTGTTTAAATAAAGAGAATGAACGACGTCAGGAAGAATCATTATAAAGTCGTTCTGTCTGCAATGCACGGTCTCTGAACGGATATCCATATAACATTCTCCGGACAGGATACGGTATATTTCTACTGTGGAGTGCATGTGGCGGGGAAAAGTATATCCCGCGCTGCGGGATTCCGTGAGAGCGCCTGATAAAATTGAGTCGGAAAGGGGCATGATAATAGACGCTTTATCCTGTATAATATCTGCGCTGCTGCGCAGACGATTATCTTTCAAATACCCTTCCCCCTTTTTTATTTCGTATATAAGCATACAGAATCATACTTTTCATAATAAGTAAGCCGCTCCTTTCCCTTTATAAACTATTCACATAATAACACAAAATCAGATGCCTGGAGACAAATAATTAAAAAATAAATAATTTGTCTTTGGCGCTGTATTCCTATGAGTTCCGAATATGACAAATATGCACATGAAAACCGACGAAAGAACCAAGAAAGTAAACGGCAGGATTGATATAATTTTTCCATAGCAGGCATCTGATAAAGAAGATGTTCTGCCGGGAGGAATACAGACTGTGAAAAGACGAAAAATATGTCTGATTATTATTTCAGGGATTATCTTTGCGGCTGCGGCAGCCGTGGCTGCAAAGGCAGTTTTCGAAAGCGCGGCCGGGCCGAATATTGTCATAGACGGGAAGAGAGTCAGCAAAGAAGAATATCTTATCTGTATGAAGTCAGTGGAGTATGATACGAAAATTCAGATACAGCAGGAGTACGGGGCCGGTTACGATGAAGAGTTCTGGACTCAGAAGTACGGCGGCAGCGCCGGATACGAAATACTGGCTGAGAACACAGTAGAAAGACTGAAGCATATTCATGCAGTATATGAAATTGCCAGGGAAAATGGTGATGTCGGCGACTCCGGCTATGAAGCGATCAAGAAGCGCTGGGAATCTGAGAATGCCCGGCGCAGTGAAAAAACCGGGAGCGGAGAAGTGATCTACGGCCTCAAAGAGTATACTTTTGACCTGTATCTCCAGTATGAGATGAGCACCCTGAAAGAGACGTACTGCAATGACCAGTCGCGGGAAGGCATGAGCCTTACGGAGGAAGAAGTACTTGAACACTATAACAGCCGTGACTGGATATTTGGGGAGGACGCGGAGAAGGCGGATCTTGATACGGCAAGGATTGCAGTGGAGAGGGAGCTGCGTGAGCAGAAGTATGACAATATAGTCAGACAGCGTGCAGAGAATTCTAAAGTGGACGAAGACATGGACTCAGTGTCCGAATTCACTTTGAAGAATATACAGTAAAAGCAAAGGAGAGAAAAGCTATGAAAAAGAGATGGATGGGAGGGATTATGGCCCTGGTTCTTGCCGGAACGTCGGTTTTCTCGCTGATGCCCGCATATACGGCGCAGGCGGAACCGCAAAAAGCGTCCGGGACCACTTATTACGTCGACTCTAAGGGCGGAGACGACGGGAACAAGGGAACTTCCGAGAGTCAGGCATTTAAGACGCTTGGAAAGATAAACAGCCTGGATCTGGGGCCTGGAGATCAGGTACTGCTCAAGAAAGGTTCGGTATTTGAGAGCCAGTGGCTCCATGTACAGGGAAGCGGAAGCGAGGGGAATCCGATTATAATCTCTACCTACGGCGAGGGAGACAGACCAAAGATTAATACGAACGGCCAGGGGCAGTGGGAGCAGAATTACGGAAAGCCTCTGGATAATACGAACCACAGGTGGAACGGCACAGTGTCATCTGCAATTCTTCTCAAAGATGTGGAATACATCGAGATAAGAGGTCTGGAACTTACAAACGACCGGGACGCGGCAGGCAATCCGTCTGCTGAAACAGCCAAAAAGTATAATGCTGCGGACTGCATGGACAGAACCGGCGTCGCCGGGGTCGCAAAGGATAAAGGAACGCTGGAACACATTGTGCTGGATGACTTATACATACATGATGTGGACGGCAACGTGTATAATAAGCATATGGCGAACGGAGGCATTTACTTTATTATTGAGAAACCGACGGATGCCGCTTCTGCGGAAATACCGAGATATGAAGACCTGGCAATCAGAAACTGCCGTCTGGATACAGTGAACCGCTGGGGAATTGCGGTGGGATATACTTATAACTGGGATAAATTTCAGTCTGCTGAGATAAGCGACAGTGTGGTAAGGACATATGGCTCGTCAGATGTTGTGATAGAGAACAACTATCTGAACAATGTAGGCGGAGACGCAATCACAACGATGTATCTGGACAGGCCGCTTATACAGTACAATGTGTCAGAAAACGCTGCGGCGCAGATCAGTTTTGACCATTATACGGAACGGCAGCCGGTACTGGACAATACAGGGAAGCCCACTGGCAGTTATCAGGACGTCTCGGCAGGAAGAGTTGCGGCAGGTATCTGGCCGTGGAAGTGCAAGGATCCTGTGTTCCAGTACAATGAGTGCTTCAGAACCCTGAACGCTTCGAATGGAAACGGCGACGGACAGCCATGGGATGCGGACTATGGCGACGGCACGAACTACCAGTATAATTACAGTCATGGGAACACGGCGAGCACAATCATGTTCTGCGGAGTAGATTCTGTGAACACTACATTCCGTTACAATATCAGCCAGAATGAGGATATGGGGCCCCTGGATCCGGCTGGGAACTCGGGCTATACCCATGTGTATAATAATACGTTCTATATCAAAGAAGGCCTGACGCATATATGGAGCACCATGCATTCAAACAACGGTCCGGTGAAGATAGAGAACAATATTTTTTACTTCGCAGGAAATTCACCGGTAAATGTGACAAACTGGAATCCGGGCAATAACAAGACTTATGATAACAACCTGTACTATAATGTGACGAATGTTCCTGCTCAGGATCAAAATGCAGTGAAGGTGGGTATAGGAGAACCGCTGTTTGAAAATGCAGGGACAGGACCCACGGGAGCGGCAGCGGACAAGATGGCCAGAAAGCACGAAGATCCGAACCAGCCGACAGAGTTTGACGGCTATAAACTCGCAGAGGGCTCCAAGGCAGTCAATGCGGGAAAGATTATTACAGATGAAAACGGATATGCGATTGAGAAAGACTTCTTTGGAAATCAGATTACTGCGGTGCCGGAGATAGGAGCGGCGGAGAGTACTTCGGCGATATCCCTTGTCCTGCGGTCGGACGAATATACAATTACAGATAAAACAATCAGCGATATCCCTAAGTACACGACACTGGAGAAATTTCTTAAGAACGTGGTTTTCGATAACGGCGTGACAGTGACAGTCAGGGATGGGGCGGACATACTCGACAGCGCGGATATCATAAAAGGCGGCGTGACAGTGACACTTTCCTATGAGGGAATGAGTGATGTGACATATACAGTCGAGCCGAGTGCGGACAAAGAACTGAAGTCTGCATACTATGAGGTCAAGGACGCTGTAATCAGGGTTCCCTATACGGCAGCGAATCCGACGACAGCAAGTCAGCTAAAGCAGAACCTCACAGTAAGCGACACTGCGACAATATCCGTCTTAAACGGAGGCAGCGAGCTTGCGGACGCAGAACCTGTGTCGGCGGGAATGACAGTGCGCATCACGGCAGAGAACGGGGATGTAAATGACTTTACAATTGAGGAGAAGAACGAGTATAACTGGGTGGCCGACTATACGGGACCGCACAATGGATCTGCCGGAGTACAGGGCAACGTCTGGTTCGCGCAGCAGCGAAACTCATCCGGAGGAGAGTGGGAGAATCTTACGGCGAGAGATAAGGGAGGCTGGCCAAACTGGGTAGCAGGGAGCTCATGGCCGGTGGGCGTAGACAGCCCTGTCCAACCGCCCATTGGAGCGGACAGCGACGGTCTGATCGGCTCTCCCGTCGGCACGGACGCGGCGATGGTATTTCGGGCGCCCAAGGACGGATATGTATCATTTTCCATAAAAAACGATGAACCGTATTTCCGGCAGGCTAATAACAGTAATGGAAACAGAATGGTTACCTTGATGGTTATGAAAAACGAAGAAATCATCGATTCGGTTGAATTAAACAATTTAAATATTAACGAACAGGCAACCGGATGGATCAACAGCAAGGCGGGCTTCGGCGGCATTCATGTAAAAAGAGGAGACTTTATCAGAGTGGTCACTGTTTCTACAGGAAATACAGACAAAAACACAATCCACATTACTCCGGAGATCAGCTACATGGATCAGGAAGTGGCGGACGAAGAGGCGCCGGATATACCGCAGGCAGTCAGAAGCGTGGAAGTGTCGGAGGCGGGCGCCAGGATTGCCTGGGCGGGAGCTCTGGACAATGTGGCGGTCGTGGGATACTACATCTATGTAGACGGCGTAAAAGTAAATACAATGCCTGTTACGGGGACAGAGTACGTGCTGTCAGGGCTGACGGGAAGCACGAAATATACTGTGACAGTGAAAGCGGTAGATGCGGCGGGAAACGAATCCGAGGCATCTGAAACCGTGGAATTCACTACGGACGCGCCCGCGCCGGACACAACGGCTCCAAGCGCTCCTACGGACGTGAAAGTAACGGACATAACAGAAAACAGCGCGGCGGTAACATGGACAGAATCGAAAGACGATACTGGAGTCGCGGGGTACAATGTGTTCGTAAACGGAGAACTGAAAAACGCAGCAATGAAGAGAACGGCCGGACTTGTCACAGATACCCGGTATGTGCTGTCGGGACTTGCGGCAGACACGGTATATGAAGTGGAGATACAGGCTGTGGACCAAGCGGGAAACACATCGGCTTTATCGGCTGCTGTTACGTTTGCTACACAGAGCGCTCCTGTTCAGGGAACAGTAAACAAAGACAATCTGAAGGCGAACATGGACAGAGCCGAAGCGCTGCTTGCGATGACTGCCACATACACTGCAGAGTCTCTGGCAGTTCTTCAGAATGCGTATGACGCGGCCCTGGCGGCATATAACGATGCAGGCGCCTCACAGGCGCTGATAGACGAAAGAAATACAGCCCTTATGAATGCGATAAACGCTCTTGCAGAGGCAGATCCCGGAAGCGGCGGGAATGGACAGACCGGAGGCAATGGACAGACGGGTGGAAACGGACAGACCGGAGGCAATGGACAGACTGATGGAACGGGAACCCAGACCGGCGGGAACACTACAGGAAGCACAGACGCGAAGAGTGCAAACAGAGCGCCGATTACAGGAGATACAGCGAATCTGGCAGGAAGCATAGCTGTTCTGGCCGCATCATGTGCCGCGGCTATTTCCGCGGCTCTGATAAGGAGAAGAAGACATTAGGCATTGAGAATACTGAAAAACTCCCGTTGTTATGTGGGAGTTTTTCGTTTCTAAAGCTGCCGGTCATATTTAGTGCCTTTTGCAGGACAAAAGACCTGCCGCGGGGTTGTGCTCGTCCGGCTCCTGTGGTAAGATTTATCTAACAGTTCATATTCCAGCCGGAATGAGGGTGAGGCTTTGCGGAGGGTATGCCATGATAGATGACGCGATAGAATTTGCGACGAAAGCGCATGAAGGACAGTTTCGGAAAGGAACGAGGAGGCCGTATATCGTCCACCCTATCGAGGTGGCGGATATTGTTTCCACGATGACCGACGACGAGGAAGTGATCTGCGCGGCGGTACTTCATGATACGATCGAGGATTGCCGGGGGATTACAAAGGATGTTTTAAAACTCAGGTTCGGCAGCCGGGTTGCGGACATTGTGGTGCGGGAAAGCGAGGATAAGTCCCGCACATGGGAAGAGCGCAAAGGCGCTACGATCAATCGCCTTAAGGAGGCTCCTGTGGAAGTACAGATGATTGGTCTTGCGGATAAGCTGTCCAATATGCGCGACATCGACAGGGATTACCCGGCGGCAGGAGACGCTCTCTGGACCCGCTTTCGTATGCAGAGCAAGGAGGCTCTCGCGTGGTATTATAAGAGTATCCGAGATGTGCTGGCAGGGACTTTTAAAGGAGTCCCGGCATACGAGGAATACTGCCGCCTGATCGACAAAAATTTCGGCCCGGGGCCGGCGCATACGGAATGGAAACAGACGCAGACCTAAGGTTCCTGAAACAGTCCGATTTGAGGCGGCAGAAAGGTAAATAGGAAGAAGGACAGCACAAGGAGAACGGCCATCGCGGCGATCAGCTTTCGAAACCGATACATTCTGTCGGACGCTTTTAGTTTCCACGCAGTATAAAACGCGGCGGCGACAGCGATAAAAAAGATCGCGATGTCCACGAAAGATATATTTCGTCCCAGTATGCCCGAGTAAGTGTAGAAAAGCACTGGGACCAGGAAAGTGCCGAGCAGACTGCCTGCAAGAAGAGCGGGGCATAAGGAAGGGTATTCCTTTCTTATGCCTGACGGCATGAGCAGTGTCCAGAGCAGAACAGGGAAGAAGACAAGTTTCATATGTTCCCATGCAGACTCATTTACCGGAGAGAAGAGGGAAACTACTCGGCTGTTCCCGCTCCATTCATAGAAAAAATGTAACAGGGTGCCGAGTACGGCAGTGAAGATGAACCCTGCGATAACATAGGACATAGCGGATCTTTTTGTGGTTCGTTCCATAAAATTACCCCCGTATACTGTGACAGCAAAGATGCTGTATATACAGTATGCAGGGGTAATTGTTTTTATACATATATGCATATGTCAGTTCCAGAAGTCGGTTTTATCTTTCAATCCAATATCCGCTGCTTTGAACACCGGATCTTTTCCAGCTTTTTTTTGCTTCATATAATCGTGCATAGCGCGGATTGACGGACCGCCGAGTATCAGGATGACAGGCAGATTGATCAGCGCCATCAATCCCATGAGCACATCTGCGGTGTTCCATACAAGTCCGAATTCCATTGTGGCTCCGGCCAGAACGATCAGCGCCGCGATGATGCGGAAGCCTGTGATCAGAGCCTTGCCAGGCTTTCTTCCGCAGAGGAATTTCAAGCCCATCTCAGCGTAGTAGAAGTTCCCTATCAGCGTAGTGAAGGCAAACAGGCAGAGCGCGATGGTAATGAAGATGGTGCCGAATCCGCCCAGTGAGTTGGAAGCGGCGGCCTGTACCCATGTCATGCCCGCCAGGTCTTCGGACGGCGCTACTCCTGAACAGAGGAGCATGAAAGCTGTGGCAGAGCAGATGAGGAGAGTGTCGATAAAAACGGAGAGCATCTGTACCAGCCCCTGTTTCACCGGATGAGAGACAGCCGCGCTGGCTGCCGCGTTAGGAGCAGACCCCACACCTGCTTCGTTGGAGAAGAGACCTCTCTTGACACCCTGCATAACGCAGGAACCTGCGAATCCGCCGAAGATTGCCTGAATGTCAAACGCATTCCCGAAGATGTCAGCGAACATCTGCGGGATCGCCCGGTAATGAGTTACAACGATAAAAAGAGCTACACCCAGGTAAAAGATACCCATTGCCGGGACCAGCACCCCTGTGATCTTTGAGATCTGTTTACTTCCGCCAAAGACCGATGCCGCGAAGACGAGCGCAAGGATCACGCCTACTATTATTGGAGTGGAATTTTCATTAAAGAAGCTGTATGTGCGGAAGGAATCCGCGATGTTAAAGGAGGCCACAAGATTGAATCCGCCCATGTAGGTCATGATGAGAACGACAGCAAACAGTACCCCGATCCAGTGCTTTTTAAGTGCTGCCTGAATATAGTAAGCCGGACCGCCGTAGGAGCTGCCGTCTTCCGCGCGGTGCTTGTAGATCTGTGCCAGTGTGCTTTCGATGAACGCAGAAGCGCTTCCCAGAATCGCGGTCAGCCACATCCAGAATACGGCTCCCGCGCCGCCGAGGCAGATGGCTGTAGAAATGCCGGCGATATTTCCGGTTCCTACGCGGGAAGCGGTCGATACCATGAGCGCCTGGAAGGATGAAAGTCCGTTCTCATCATCGCCGGGCTGTGCTACGACACGAAGTGATTCGATGAACATGCGGAACTGTACGAACTGCGTCCGGAACGAAAACCAGATTCCTGCCGCGAGAAGCAGGATAATCAAGATATAGCTGTATAACAGATCGCTTAATGTGTTGATAATTTCTGCAAACATTATATTTCCCTCTCTTTCTCTCAGCGCTGCATAACAGATCGCTGGCACTGATGCAGGCTTTCCGGTGTGAGAGTTTCGGTGCGAAGGTCTGATATCACCGTAAAGCCACAGTCAGTTATTTATTATACAACAAGGCGCTATCCTTTGCAACATAGGGAGGATTGTGTTATCCTATAATAGTATTTCCGTAAACAGACAAATGCTGCGAAAAAGAGGAGGAACCATCGTGAGATTAGATAAACTGTTAGGGCGCCTGGATTATGAAGTGGTGCAGGGGAGTGATAAGACCGAGATCACAACGCTTGCCAATGATTCGAGAAAGATTCAGGCAGGAAGTGTCTTTGTATGTATCAGCGGGGCGGTCTCCGACGGACATAAGTATGTGCACGATGTGTGTGAAAAGGGGGCTGCCGCAGTCATCGTGGAAAAGGATGTGGAAGTGCCGGAGCCTGTGACTGTTATCAAAGTATCTGATACCAGGTATGCCCTTGCCCTGATGTCAGCGGCATATTTCGGATATCCGGCGGAGAAGCTGAAAGTCATCGGCATTACCGGAACAAAGGGAAAGACGACGACCACATATATGATACGTTCCATCTTAGAAGGGGTGGGACACAAGGTCGGCCTGATCGGCACTATTGAGGCGGTCATAGGAGACAAAACGATACCTGCCGCTAATACAACACCGGAATCGTTCACCATCCACCAGTATTTTGCGGAAATGGTGGAAGCGAGCTGTGACAGTGTGGTCATGGAGGTCTCATCACAGGGTCTGATGCTTCACCGTACGGCGGGCATCATGTTTGAGATCGGGATTTTTACCAATCTGGGGAAAGACCATATCGGGCCAAACGAGCATAAAGATTTCGACGATTACAAACGATGCAAAGCCATACTGTTCAAACAATGTAAGCTGGGTATTGCGAATATAGATGACAAGTATTTTGGAGACATTTTCAGAGACGCCACATGCCGGACAGAGACATTTGGTTTCTCCGAGAAGGCGGCTCTTCGGGCAGAGAACGTGGAGCTTGTCTCAAGACCGGGATACTTAGGCGTAGCTTATCATGTATCAGGGCTGATGGACTTTGATGTGGAGATCGACATACCGGGTATGTTCAGTGTATATAATTCCCTGACCGCCATCGCGGTGTGCCGCCACTTTGGCGTACCTGCGGAGAAGATAAAAGAAGCATTGAAAAAAGCGAAGGTAAAAGGCCGGATCGAGATGATCAAAGTGTCTGATGATTTTACATTGATGATCGATTACGCGCACAATGCCATGAGTCTTGACAGTCTTCTGACCACCCTGAAAGAGTATCATCCAAACCGTCTCGTCTGCCTTTTCGGGTGCGGAGGAAACCGTTCCAAAGACAGACGGTACGAGATGGGAGAGGTATCGGGACGGCTTGCAGACCTGACCATCATCACATCGGACAATCCGAGATTCGAAGAGCCGCAGGATATCATCAATGATATTAAAGCAGGCATCGGCAGAACAGATGGAAAATATGTGGAAATCTGCGACCGCAAGGAAGCGATTAAATATGCGATCAAGAACGGACAGCCGGGAGATGTGATCGTGCTGGCCGGAAAAGGCCATGAGGATTATCAGGAGATCAGGGGAGTAAAACATCCCATGGATGAGCGCGTGCTCATAGCGGAGGTACTCAAAGAGCTGAAAGAAGGAAAATAGTTTCGTGTTTGCAGATATTATCATAGATATACAGCATGAAAAACTGGATAAAATCTTCCAGTACCGCATCCCGGGGCGGCTTGAGGGTAAGCTGGAACCAGGCATGGAGGTGCTGGTGCCTTTCGGGAATGGAAACCGGCAGATCAAGGGATATGTGACCGGATTGTCGGAGACGTGTGATTATGACCTTTCGAAAGTAAAAGACGTGGCGGACATCTCGGAGAAAGGTGTAGAGATCGAGACGAAGCTGATAGCTCTTGCCGCGTGGATGAAAGAGAATTACGGCGGGACTATGCTCCAGTCGTTAAAGACTGTGCTCCCCATCCGACAGAAAGAGAACGCCAAGATAAGAAAGAGGCTGCGCCTTCTTCTTGACAAAGAGACCGGAGAACGTCAGCTCCATTATTATCTGGAAAAGAACCAGAAAGCGAGGGCGCGTCTTATGGCAGCGCTCCTTGACGACAGGGAGTTAGAATACGAGCTTGTGACAAAGAAGCTTAATATCACCGTTCCGGTCATCCGGGCGCTGGAAGAGCAGAGGGTGCTCTCGGTGGAGACAGAGCAGGTCTACCGCAATCCGGTGAAACAGGCGGACGCAGAAGCGCGGAGGATCACCTATACCCAGGAGCAGAGAATGGTCATCGAGCGGTTTCAAAGGGATTATGAGACCGGGATAAGACAGACATACCTCATCCATGGCATCACGGGAAGCGGAAAGACCGAGGTATATATGGAAATGATCCGAACCGTGGTAGATATGGGGAAACAGGCCATCGTGCTCATCCCGGAGATTGCCCTCACCTATCAGACAGTAATGCGCTTTTACCGGCGGTTCGGAGACCGGGTGTCCATCATGAACTCCCGGCTGTCCGCAGGGGAGCGATATGACCAGATGATGCGTGCGAAGGACGGGAAGGTGGACGTGATGATCGGTCCGCGCTCCGCTCTCTTTACTCCTTTTCCGGATCTGGGGCTCATCGTTATTGACGAGGAACATGAACCCACATATAAGAGCGAGCAGACACCCCGGTATCACGCGCGGGAGACCGCGGTGAGAAGAGCGCAGACAGAGGGGGCGGGAGTAGTGCTCGGGAGCGCAACTCCGTCCATGGAAGCAATGTACCGGGCGAGAAAGGGAGAGTATGTACTCTTCGAGATGAAGAGCCGTTCGGGGATGCAGCAGCTTGCAGACGTATATACTGTAGATCTGCGGGAAGAATTAAAGAGCGGGAACCGCTCGATCTTAAGCAGGAAGCTTACAGAGCTGATGCGGGACCGATTGGAAAAGAAGGAGCAGATCATGCTTTTTTTAAACCGCAGAGGCTACTCAGGGTTTCTTTCGTGCAGAGAGTGCGGACATGTGATAAAATGTCCCCACTGCAATGTGTCACTTTCCGTCCACCGGGACGGGAAGATGCGGTGTCACTACTGCGGTTATACGCGGCCAAAGGCGGGCGAATGCCCGGAATGCAGATCCCGCCATATCGGAGAGTTCCGGGCAGGAACCCAGCAGATCGAGGATATTGTAAAAGAGACATTTCCCGAGGCAAGAGTGCTGCGCATGGATATGGACACAACCCGGCAGAAGGATGCCCATGAGAAGATACTTTCTGCGTTTGCCAATGAGGAGGCGGATATTCTTGTGGGGACGCAGATGATCGTGAAAGGGCACG
>ERZ1643249.995-NODE-995-length-29620-cov-4.659192_pt1 | contig 29620 bp, 29 predicted proteins | sample MGYA00579263_ERZ1643249 | MGnify/ENA primary metagenome ERZ1643249 (study PRJEB29033, sample SAMEA4952264) | chicken gut metagenome | biome: Broiler Chicken; feature: Gastrointestinal Tract; material: Caecum | place: Ireland | collected 2018 | study: Broiler...
TGATGTGGTATCTTTATCTAAGTGAACCCCCGCATACTCATTTGATAACCGGAATGAATTTGTCATTAGCGATGGCAATTACTATGGAACCGATTGAAGGCTATTTAATGCCTGAAAAGATCCAATCTATTATCTCGGAAGCCAAAAACCAAGTTAAATATGTAAATGAATTAGCAAAGAATGCAGATGAGGACGATGAAGATGAATGATTGGAAGAAGAAAGCTATAGTATATGAAGCGTACGTACAAAGCTTTAAAGATTCAAATGGAGACGGTATTGGAGATATCCGTGGATTAATAGAAAAACTAGACTACATTAAAAATCTCGGTGCAAATACTATTTGGTTAACTCCGATTTTTAAATCGCCTTTAGTAGATAATGGTTATGATATTGCGGACTATAAAGCTATTAATCCCATCTATGGCTCAATGAATGATTTTAAAGAGCTATTGAGTAAAGCTCATGAAAAAGGCTTAAGAATTGTTATGGATCTAGTTGTTAACCATACTTCTGATCAACATGAGTGGTTTAAAGAGTCAAAAAAAAATAAAGATAATAAATATTCTGATTATTATATTTGGCGTGATCCCAAAGAAGATGGAAGTGCTCCAACTAATTTAGGTTCAGCCTTTGGAGGATCAGCGTGGACTTATGTTCCAGAAAGAAATCAATACTATCTGCATCTTTTTGCAAAACAACAGCCAGATTTAAATTGGGATAATCCAGAAGTAAGAAATGATGTATATAAGATAATGAAGTTTTGGTTAGATATGGGAGTTGATGGCTTTAGAATGGATTCTATTAGCTTCATATCGAAACCAAGGAAATTTGAAGATGCACCTCTAGAAGATAGTAAAGAGTATGGAGCTTATTATTATGGGTCAGCTAATGGCCCCCATATTCATGAATATCTGCAAGAGATGAATAGAGAAGTACTAAGTAAGTATGATGTAATTTCTATTGGGGAAACTCCACATACAAGTGCTAAAGAAGCAAGATTATTTGTTGAACCTGAACGACATGAATTAGATATGGTGTTTCAATTTGAACATATGCATGTTGATTATGGAGAATATGGAAGATATTCCGATGTAAGTTTTAAGATGAGCGATTTGCGTAATTCCATGTCAAGTTGGCAAAATAATCTTTCTTGGAATTCAAATTATCTTGGAAATCATGATCAACCGAGAATTGTTTCTAGATTTGGAAATGATTCTCAGTATCGCAAAGAATCAGCTAAAATGTTAGCTATGGCATCTTTATTACAAAAAGGTACTCCTTTTATTTTTCAAGGCGAAGAAATTGGAATGACCAATTTGCATATTAAGCAAATCGATGAGCTAAAGGATCTTGAAGCGCATAATATATATAATTTTTTAAAATCAAAAGGTATTAGTAATAGGGATGCATTAAACATGGTCAATAGGAAAACTAGGGATAATGCACGTACACCAATTCAATGGGATGAATTAGAGCAGGCGGGTTTTTCAAGTGGAAAGCCATGGATCGAAGTTAATCCAAATTATAAAGAAATTAATGTGAAAAAAGATCTGAATGATCCAGATTCAATTTATCATTTTTATCAAAAACTTTTGAAATTAAGAAATGATAATCAAGTATTATTAGATGGTAAATATGATTTGCTTACTTCTGATGATTCTGCAATTTTTGCTTACACTAGAAGTACAGAGAAAGAAAAATTGGCGGTTATTTGTTCTTTTGTACCATATAAGGTTAAATATAATTTGCCGACTGATTTTGTAAATAAGAATCAAGTACTTTTATCGAACTATAGCCATAGTAATTCTAAAGCCTCAAATGTAATCTATCTAAGACCTTACGAAGGAGTTGTGATTAAACGTGAGTAGCATGAAGGATGTAGCGCGTGAAGCTAATGTTTCAGTAGCAACAGTTTCAAATTTCTTAAATGGAAAGAAAGTGCGCCCAACAGCTGCAAAAGAAATTGATTCTGCAATAAAAAAACTAAATTATGTAAGAAATAATGCTGCACGTTTTTTGAAAACGCAACAATCAGCTTTTGTAGTTTTTGTTGTCCCAAGTGTATGGTCTCCATTCTTTTCTGAATTAACTTTTTGGGTTCAAAAATACTTAGATGAACTTGGATATAAAATGGTTCTATGTGTATCAGAGAATGATTATCAAAAAGAAAAAAGTTATGTCACGATGGCTGAAGAGCAACGTGTAGCTGGAATTCTTTCAATCTCTTATTCCGATTTAACTAGTCATGTACATTCTGACATCCCCCTTGTTTCTATTGAAAAAGAAAGTACAGGTCAATTTTCACTAGTATCTTCAGATAATTATGAAGGTGGAAAGATAGCTGCTAGAGAATTGAGCAAAAGAAAACTGAGTAATTTAATATTTATTGGTTCAGCTAATCATAATTCTGTTGAAATGAATGCGAGAAAAGCGGGATTTATAGATTATTGTAATAATCATGGAATTAAATTCGAATTGACTGAAATTGATTCCCGGAAAGATGATAAACATGTAATTGAACATTTAATCCAAAAGATAAAAAACGATAGCACAAATTATGGTATTTTTGCTCATACTGATGAATTGGCTCTTGTATTAACTGAAGAATTTCAAAAGTCCCTGAACATGTTCAGATAATTGGTTTTGACGGCTGGCAACTTACTCCTGATACACCGTTGACTATTTCTTCAATTAGACAAAATATTGAAGCAATTGCTAAAACTGCTGTTGAACAGTTACATAAAGAGATGCAAAATACAGATCATAAGGAGATTTCACGTTTAATGATTCCTGTTACTTTTCGAGCAGGAGAGACAACCCTAAATTAATAAAAATAATTCTCTAAATATCAAATAGTCATTTGTTAGAATCATGAGTAGAATTCATGATTCTTTTCTACGTAAAGTCAAGTACCATGCAGTATTTGACTTTTATTTTTTTATGTTTATTTTCTTTATATAGTTCTATACTAATTTGACTACTTATTACAAATAGGTATAAAATAAACCTTTCTGTGTAACAAACACAGTGAACAGAAAGGATAGTTTTTAATGAATAATTCAACAACAGAGAAGACTTTCTTTGGACAGCCTCGTGGTTTGTCCACCTTGTTCTTCACTGAAATGTGGGAGAGATTTAGTTACTACGGTATGCGTGCTATTTTGCTCTTCTACATGTATTATGCTGTAGAACGTGGCGGACTAGGAATGAATGAAACCACGGCTGCTTCAATCATGTCTATCTACGGTTCACTTGTTTATCTTTCTACGGTAGCTGGTGGATGGTTAGCAGACAGAATCTGGGGAGCACGCAGTACTGTCTTCTTTGGTGGTGTCCTCATTATGATTGGACACATTATTTTAGCCCTACCAATGGCAGAGCTAGGTTTATATATTTCGATTGCATTTATTGTGGTCGGAACAGGTTTACTTAAGCCTAATGTTTCTGATATGGTTGGTGGCTTATACTCATTAGATGATCGCAGACGTGATGCTGGTTTCAGTATCTTTGTGTTTGGTATTAACTTAGGATCAGCACTTGCTCCATGGTTAGTTCCTTGGGCAAGTGAAGGTTTTGGCCTTAATTTATTTGGAAATCATTTTAACTTCCATGCTGGTTTCTCTTTGGCAGCAGTTGGAATGTTCTTTGGTTTAGTACAGTATGTTTGGGGTGGTAGAAAGTATCTCTCTGAGGATGGAATGCACCCAACAGATCCAATCGATCCAGAAACTCGTAACAAAGTCTTAAAGAGAATTGGTTTAGGAGTTTTAGCTTTAGCAGTAGTATTAGGTTTAATGGCTGCTTTTAGTCAATTAAATATTGACAATATTATTACTTTAATTACTATTGTTGCTATTGCCTTACCAATTTATTACTTTGTTTTAATGCTTAGAAGCCCTAAAGTTACAAAAGAGGAACGCTCAAAAGTTTGGGCTTACATTCCATTATTTATTGCAGCTTCTATCTTCTGGGGAATTGAAGAATCCGGTTCTGTTGTTTTAGCTCTATTTGCTGCTCAAAGAACAGTACTTCACATCGGAGGATGGCACTTTACTGCAGCTAACTTCCAAACTTTGAACCCAGTATTTATAATGATTTTGACTCCGTTCTTTGTATGGTTATGGGATAACTGGAAGAAACAACCAAGTGCTGCTGGTAAATTTGCTGCTGGTTTGGTCTTTGCTGGTCTTTCATATATGTGGATGGCCCTTCCAGGAATGTTTTATGGAACAAACGGACGAGTTAGCCCATTTTGGTTAGTTGGCTCTTGGTTTATTGTTGAAATTGCCGAAATGCTTATTTCTCCAATTGGCTTATCTGTAACTACACGTTTAGCACCAAAAGCTTTCCGTTCACAGATGATGAGTCTTTGGTTCTTAGCAGATGCCACTGGTCAAGCTATTAACTCCCAAATTGTTAAATACTACTCAAGTAAAACTGAAGTTGCATACTTCTTAGCAGTTGGAATTGTTAGTGTATTGTTTGGTGTAGTAATGTTTTTCTTTACTAAGAAAATTCATAACTTAATGGCAGATGCTGAATAAAACAAACTTAATTTAATAAGGAAAGATTTGAATTACCCATCAAATCTTTCCTTATTTTTTATGAAAGCATTAGTTCACACTTTTGAAAAATGCGTTTTAGTAAAATTTTTGCGTCTAAAGTAATTACAGTGCATGTACATCAATTTTAATTGGGAAAAATGCTACTACAGATGGCAGTATTATCATTGGACGTAATGAAGATGATAAGCCAAACTGTGCTAAGCATTTAGCTTTTCATGAAGAAAAGGATATTCCAAATAATCACTTTAAGTCTAACTTGAATAAGTTTGAAATGGATTTACCAACTCATAGATATGCTTATTCTTCAACTCCAAATTGGAGTGACAAGAAGGGTGTTTATGAGGAATCCGGTAGTAGCAATGAGTGCTACTGAAACAACCTATGCTAATGATCAAGTTCAATCTTTTGATCCATTCAAGAAGACCGGTATCATTGAAGAAGCAATGGTAACTTGTATATTGCCTTATGTAAAGACAGCACGTGAAGCTATTGCTCGTTTTGCTAAGATTATTAAAGGTCATACTGCAGGTGAATCAGATGGTATTTTATTTGTCGATCCTAAAGAAGCTTGGTACTTCGAAATTGGTACTGCTCACTACTGGGTAGCACAACGTATTCCAGATGATTGCTATGCTGTATCTGCTAATGAATTAGCAATTCAAGAAATTGACTTTAATGACTCTGATAACTTCATTACTGCTCCTGGTTTACAAAAATTTGTTGAAGAACATAATTTATGGCCGAATAATAAGCTATTTAATTGGCGTCGTATTTTTGGTACACATAACCTATTAGATTTAACATATAACACTGCTCGTGTTTGGACTGGTCAAAGAATCTTAAGTCCTTCTATTAAGCAAGAACCAAGCAGCTTTGATATTCCATTTATTCAAAAGGCAGACCATCCAATTTCAATAACTGATGCTCAAAGAGTATTAAGAGATCACTATGATGGAACTAAATATGATGTAGCAAATCCTGTTAATAAAGATACAGCTGTATATCGTCCAATTAGTGTTGACTTTACTGAAGAGTCACACTTACTGCAACTTAAAGGTAAGGATTGGATTCACTGGTTATCATTAGGCATTACTTGTCAAAATGTATATGTTCCATTCTATCCACAAGGTAGTGTAGTGCCAAGCTTCTATAGACATGGCAAAGATAAGTATGCTTCAAATTCAGCTTATTGGATTTACAAGGAAGCACAAGTCTTAGCTGATCGTTCATGGAAAGACTATGGTTTGCAATTGTATCAAGCTAGAAATGCTACACAACAAAAATTAAGTCAAATGCGGGCAGAATATGATGTCTAAGTTGATAAAGAAAAAGATCCTGCAAAGAAGTTAGACTTAATTAATAAAGCAAACAAAGACTTAGCTCATACAGCAGTTAAAGACTACCAAGAATTAATTGGTAAGTTAATCACAAAGCAAATAAAGAAATCACCATTGCACTTTAGAAGAGACCCAGACTTATAATCTAGGATTGTAAATCATAAAAAAACGAGTAGAATAAGTTCTGAAGAAATAATTGAATGACAGAGAGCATTCGTTTTGGAGGAATTTAATATGGATACAATGGTTAAGCACAGACATACTCTAAGCAAAAATCAGAAGTGGGTTATTGCATCTACTTCATCAGGTTTTGCGCTTGAGAATATGGACGTGCTTTTTTTATCGTTTGCAATGAGTTCGATGATCGCTGATCTTCACTTGTCAGGTGGGGAGGCTGGTTTTATTTCAACGATTACTAATTTAGGAATGTTAGTTGGTGGAATCGCCTTTGGGATTTTAGGTGATAAGATTGGTCGAGTTAAAACTTTTAGTCATACAGTAATTATTTTTGCAATTGCGACAGCTTTGATGGCATTTGCCAATAATATTTATCTTATCTATGCCCTTCGGCTTTTAGCAGGAATTGGAGCAGGCGGAGAATATGGTGTCGGAATTGCTTTAATTGCTGAGAACTTTCATAAAGAACAAATTGGTAAAATGACCTCAGTAGCAGCGATTGGTGGTCAAATCGGAGCAATTTTAGCGGCTTTAATTGCAGCTTGGATTATTCCAGCAGCAGGTTGGCATATGCTATTTTTAGTAGGGATTCTTCCAGTAATTTTAACCATCTTCATTAGAAAACACGTCCATGAAAGTGAGCAATTTATTAAGGCTCAAGCTAGTGAAAGTAATTCCTTATTATCGGATGTGGCTAAAAAAATGTTTTCAACGCCATACCTTGCTTGGCAAACCGTGGGTCTGATGATTATGATGACAGTTCAAATTGCTGGATACTTTGGTTTAATGAACTGGCTTCCCACAATTGTGCAAAAGCAATTGAATTTAAATGTTTCAAATTCTAGTCTTTGGATGATTTCTACGATTATTGGAATGAGCATTGGTATGATGACATTTGGCTCAATTTTTGACTACTTTGGTCCTAGAAGAGCCTTCGCGATTTTCTTGATTGGTTCAGCTTTAATGGTTTATACATTGAGTTTGGCCCAAAATATGACCATGCTTTTGATTATTGGAGCTGTAGTTGGCTTTTTCTCAAATGGGATGTTTGGTGGCTATGGCGCTGTAATCAGTAGATTATATCCAACAGAAATTCGGTCGAGTGCCAATAATATTATTGTTAATGTCGGTAGGGCAATCGGTGGATTTTCATCAGTAGTAATAGGTATTTTAATGGATAAATATAACTTAGGCGTAGTAATGGGCTTTTTATCAGCTTTATACTTGCTTAGCTTTACTGTGATGATTACTTTACCAGGCTTAAAAACTTTAACAAAAGAAGCTAAAAGAAACTAAATATAGCTTTTAACGATAGGAAACTAGTAAGAATAAATATTTTTCAATTGATAATTGTCCTTGTATACTAAAAAAAGTAAGTGTGAGAGGAAATAATTATGAAGAGGAAAAAGATTTATCTTGCTAGTTTTTTTGTTGCGTTATTTTTATTTGTGTTAGCGGGATGTGGTCAAAAAGCTCAAAATGTTCCCGCTAAAAAGGTTACTGCATCTTTAACCAATACTAAAACAATCCCAACATTTTTCTTTCATGGCTGGGGCTCAAGTGCGAATGCGGAGACTCAAATGGCGAATGCCGCAAAAATGGCTGGTGCAAGTAATACGATTATTCAAGCAGATGTAAGTAAAAATGGCACTGTTAAACTTAACGGTACGATTCCAAAAAATGCAAAAAATCCAATTATCAAAGTTAATCTAGAAGATAATCAGAGTGGAAAAACGTCATATGTAAAAGATGTAATAACTGCAATCTCTAATAAATATCATTATGCAAGGATTAATTTAGTTGGTCATTCAATGGGAAATTTACAGATTGCTAATTACATTAATGAAAACTATGACAATAAAAAATTGCCTAAGATTAATAAAGTAGTTTCAATTGCAGGGCATTACGATGGCTATCTTGGTGAAGAAGCTGGCCAAAAGGCTAAGATCAAAAATAAGAAAACAGGTGAACCGGATATTTATAGTGATGTCTTTAAGCAATTATTACCTTTACGAAAACACTATCCAAGACAAATTGAGGTCTTAAATATCTATGGTAATAAAGAGGATGGTTCAAATTCTGACGGATCAGTTTCTGTAGCCTCAGCACAAAGTTATAAGTATTTAATTAATGGGCGTGCAAAATCATACCGTGAAGTAGAAATTAAGGGTAAGAATGCACAGCATAGCAAATTACACGAAAATAAAGAAGTTGATAAACTTTTAATTGATTTTTTATGGAAAGAATAATAAAAGTTATTGACAATAGTCTCTGTGGATACTAATATGGTTAATTAATTAGTATCTACAGAGACTATTTTTGTGAGGTGAAGTATGGAATTAACTGCTACCGAAAAATTGAATTTTGCAATTATTCGAGGTGGAAAAGCTTATGCAGAGTGGGATAGACAACATGGCATGCCAAGTTATCTAACCATTATTCTGTATGAACTATTAATGCGCCAAAGATTAACGCAAAAAGATCTGGTCAACTTAATTGACTTACCGAAGCAATCTATTAATAAAGGAATTCACCGCTTACTAGAACAAGATTATCTAGAACTGACAATTGATCCAGAAGATAACCGGGTTAAGTATTGCCAGTTAACTGCTTCAGGGAAAAAATACGCTAAAAAGAAAATGGCACCTTTATTTGAAATTGAAAAGCAAATTGCACAAAAAATGGGAGCACAAAAGATGAAACAGCTAGTAGCTCTAAATGAAGAGTGGAGTGATACCTTTTGGGAGCTTTTAAGAAAGAAGGGAGAATAATAGATGCAAATTTTGAAGCCACACTTCAAAAATTATCGTAAAGAAATATTTTTAGCGATTATTACAATTCTGATTTCTGCTTTTGCAACCTTATGGCAGCCAAGATTATTAGAAAATATCCAAAAAGCAATTTTAGCGGATAACCAGAGTGTTGTCTTAAGAGATGGAATTGGATTAGTTGTACTTGGTTTATTAGCAATTATTGCTGGTATTTTTAACGTATATTATGCTGCAAAAATTGCCCAGGGAATAACTTCAGATTTACGTGAAGAAACTTATACCAAGATTCAAAGTTTTTCTTTTGGAAATATTGAAAAATTCTCTAGTGGTTCATTAGTTGTTCGTTTAATTAATGATATGAACCAAGTTATGAATATGATGATGATCTTATTCATGCAATTACTCAGAATGCCAATTATTTTAATTGGATCATTCCTCAATATTGGTGGGCTCCTGTATTAATGTTAGCTTTAATGATGGGGGTTGGATACATTGTTATTCAAAATATGAATAAACTTTTTGCTAAATTCCAACACTACATGGATAAAATTTCTACTCGCGTTAAAGAAAATTTACAGGGTGTACGTGTAGTAAAATCTTTTAATCAGGGAGAAAATGAGATTAAGAGATTTAACGAAACTTCTGATGATTTAAACGAATTAAATATTAAGATTGGTTACTGGATTTCTACTATTATGCCAGCTTTCATGTTAATTGCTTATTTAGTAATTGCTTTGGTTGTCTTTTTAGTAGGACGCAGTGCTAATTTAACTACAACTGATGTTGCAGTTGTATCACCATATGTTTCTTATATTTTAACTTTGCTCTTTGCAATTTTAATTGGTGGTTTTGTGATTATGAACTTCACTCGTGGGATGGTTTCTCTACGAAGAATTAAAGAAGTACTTGATACTGAACCAGATGTTAAGTTTGATCCTAATGCACCAACTGGACCAGAAAAGGGAAGTATTGAATTTGACGATGTTTCTTTCACTTATCCTGATGGAGATAAGCCAACTTTAAAGAATATTTCATTTAAGGTGAAACCAGGTGAAATGGTTGGTATTGTTGGAGCAACAGGATCTGGTAAAAGTACGCTGGCTCAACTTATTCCGCGTCTTTATGATCCGACTAAAGGAACAATAAAAATTGGTGGAAAAGACTTAAAGACAATTGGTGAAAAATCGCTGCGTAATACTGTTTCCATGGTTTTACAAAAAGCAATTTTATTCTCTGGAACAATTGCCTCTAACTTGCGTCAAGGAAAAGAAGATGCGACCGATTATGAATTGAAACGTGCTTCAGAAATTGCCCAAGCACAGGAATTTGTCGGTCAATACCCGGATCAATTTGACCATGAAGTTCAGGAAAGATCAGCTAACTTCTCTGGTGGTCAAAAGCAACGTTTATCAATTGCTCGTGGTGTTATTGGTCAACCACCGATTTTGATTTTAGATGACTCTACTTCAGCCTTAGATGCTAAATCTGAAAAATTAGTTCAAGAAGCTTTAGAGCATGATTTAAAAGATACAACAAAAGTAATTATTGCTGAAAAGATAGTATCAGTGATGAATGCAGACAAGATTTTAGTTTTAGATGATGGAAAATTGGTTGCCGAAGGAACTCATGAAGAATTACTGGAGACTTCCCCAATTTATCAAGATATTTATCGAACACAAAAAGCTAAAGAAAAGAGAGGTGAAATTGATGAGTAATACTAAAAAAGCATTAAAATACTTTGCCAAGTATTTAAAGAATTATTGGAAAGGCGTTACAATTGTTATCGTCTTATCTTTGATTTCGACTTTGAGTCAAGTGCTTGGTCCTCTTTTCCTAGGAAATGCTGTTCAAGAATTGACTAAGGCGGTTAATAAAGTAGCTAGCCGCACTCATGATCTAAGTAGCTTTTATCAGGCTTTAGGATCAATGCTCGGTGTATATGCAGCTGGAATTATCGCCTCCTTTATTGCATGGATGGTAATGTCAAAATTCACTGCAAATGCTACTAACGATATGAGAGAAAACTTATTTGCTAAGTTTCAAAGAATGTTAATTCGCTACTTTGATACTCATCAAGATGGAAAACTATTATCTCTATTTAATTCAGACTTAGATAATATTTTTACTGCCTTGAATAATGCAATTTTTGAAATTATTTCTCAAGGTGCATTATTAATCGGGACTATCATTATGATGTTTATCGTAAATCCAACTATGGCCTTATTTACGGTAGCAACAACGCCATTAATTTTGATTATTAGTGTAGTCATTATGAAGAAGGCGAGGATTTACTTAGATAAGCAACAAGACAAAATTAGTGATCTTAATGGTTATGTAAATGAACAGATCAATGGTGAAAAAGTAATTATTACTAATGGCTTGCAAGAAGAATCTGTTCAAAACTTTAAAAAATACAATAACGATGTTCGTAGCGCTATGTTCAAAGGTCAATTTTATTCTGGGATGCTCTTCCCCTTACTACAAGGAATTTCTTTACTAAATTTAGCCATTGTAATTGGTGGTGGCGCATGGCTCATTGTTAGTGGCCAAGTCAGTCAAGCAATTGGTTTGGGATTAATTGTTGCCTTTGTTGAATATTCACAAACATATTTCCAACCCCTAACACAACTCACATCTATTTATTCAATGACACAACTTGCTTTAACTGGTGCTAGAAGATTGGCAACAGTTGAAGAACAAGATGAAGAAAATACCATACCTGATGGAAAAGTTCTTAAAGGAATCAAAAAGGGCGTTAAATTAGAAAACGTTCATTTTGGCTATAACGCTGATAAAGAGATCTTGCACGGCGTTTCAATTGATGTCGATAAAGGCAAGGCAGTTGCTGTTGTTGGACCAACAGGTTCAGGAAAAACTACGATCATGAACCTAATTAATCGTTTCTATGATGTAAATAGTGGAAAAGTAACTTTTGATGGCGTTGATGTTCGTGATATTACACTTGAATCTTTAAGAAATAATGTTGGTATTGTTTTACAAGATTCTGTTCTCTTTACTGGAAGTGTTGAGGATAATATTAAATACGGTAAGCCAGATGCGAGCCGAGATGAAGTAATTGCGGCCGCAAAAGAAGCTAATATTCACGACTTTATTATGACCTTACCAGATGGGTATGATACTCAAGTTTCTGAAGAAAATTCTGTCTTTTCTACTGGTCAAAAGCAATTAATTTCAATTGCTCGAACAATCTTAACGGACCCAGAATTTTTAATTTTGGATGAGGCTACTTCTAATGTAGACACTGTTACTGAGGCCAAGATTCAAAAAGCTATGGATGCGGTTATTGCGGGCAGAACCAGTTTTGTTATTGCTCACCGTTTGAAGACTATCTTAAATTCAGATAAAATAGTAGTGTTGAAAAATGGAAATGTCATTGAAGAAGGAAATCACGATGAATTAATTAAGAAGCGTGGTTTTTACTATGGCTTATATACTAATCAAATGGCATTTGAATAATAAATTAGAGGGACACTTTCCCTCTAATTTTGGTTAGGGGGAAAGTTTAAAAAGTGAAGAGAAAGCTACGATTCTTTTCTTTATTTATTGTCTTATTTAGCGTTTTTTTACTTTCGGCATGTCAAAAAAATACTCGTAACGTCTATCAAGAAGTGAAAAAAAGTAATGAAATTACTTGGGGCGTTAAGGCCGATACCCGTTTATTTGGTTTGATGAGCATTAAAACCGGGAAAATTGAAGGTTTTGAAGTTGATTTAGCAAATGCTTTAACTAAAGAAATACTAGGAAAAAATGCCAAGGCAAACTTTGTACAAACAACTGCAAAAACAAAAATTCCACTTTTGAAAAATGAAAATATTGATGCAGTTTTAGCGGCAATGACGATTACGCCAGAACGCAAAAAACAAATTGATTTTAGTGATCCATATTTTTATGCTGGCCAATCTTTATTAGTTAAAGATGATTCGACAATCAAGAGCATTAAAGATATGAATGGTAAAACTGCATTAGCTGTAAAAGGTACAACAGCAGTTGCCAATGTTAAAAAATTTGCACCTAAGGCTAAAGTATTAGAATTTGATGATTATGGTCAAGCATTTACTGCGCTTAAAGCCGGTCAAGGTCAAGCCATGACTACTGATAATGGTTTGCTTGCCGGAATTGCAACAGAAAACAAGGGCTATAAACTTGTAGGGGGTACCTATACCAATGAGCCTTATGGAATTGCTGTCAATAAAGGGCAGACACAAATGAGAAATGCAATTAATCGTGCACTAGTAAAATTAAAAAAAGATGGGACGTATGATGCCTTGGTAAAGAAGTGGTTTAGCGGTATTCCGGGCTTTAATATTAAAGAGGCCGAAGGTGAAAAATAAAATTTTTACTTGCCTTTTTTGAAAAAATATTATTAAATGTAATCAACATTTAAATTTAAAAAGCGATAAAAAGAAAAGTAGGTAATCTATTTCTTTTAGTGAGTTAACGGTAGTGGAAAAGTTAGCAGACCCTGGATTATTGAAAGACACTTTTATAATGCTGCTGGCCGAAATCTTTTAAGAGAGTAAGTTTAGCCGTAAGCGGTACGTTATCTAGCCGCTGGAGCATGGTTGTGCTCTAGTCAAGTTGGTCTTTAATTAGACAATTTAGGTGGTACCGCGGAAAAAAGCCTTTCGTCCTGAGTAAATTAGGAGCGAAGGGCTTTTTTTCTTTACTCCAATCAGGAAATAAAGGGGTATGCAACAGATATAACTACAGAAGTTAATTTTAAGAAGTTTTAGAATAGAATGGAAAAGTGAGTAAAAAAGAGAGGGGAAGCACAATGGCTGCAATTATTGATTTTAAGCATGTAAATAAATACTATGGTAAGTTCCATGCTTTAAAGGATATTAATTTGAGTATTGAAGAGGGTCAAGTTGTTTCAATTATCGGCCCGTCTGGTTCTGGTAAGAGTACTTTGATTCGTACAATGAATGGATTAGAGCGAATTAATTCTGGTACTTTAATGGTTACTGGCTATGATTTGGCAGATAAGCATACGGATTTAAATAAAATTCGTAAGAATGTGGGAATGGTTTTCCAACATTTTAACTTATACGACAACCACACTGTGCTTGAAAATATAACTTTAGCTCCTAAGATTGTTTTGCATAGACCAGATAAGGAAAATAATGATATTGCCATGGATCTTCTAAAAAAAGTTGGTCTTGAAGAAAAGGCAAATATGTATCCAAGACAATTGTCTGGTGGACAAAAGCAACGTGTTGCAATTGCTCGTTCATTAGCCATGAAACCAAAGGCTATTTTATTTGATGAACCAACAAGTGCTCTTGACCCAGAAATGATTCAAGATGTGTTAGATGTTATGAAATACGTAGCAGATCAAGGAATTACAATGGTTGTTGTAACCCACGAAATGGGATTTGCTCGTGAAGTTGGGGACAGATTAATTTTCTTTGATCAAGGTAGAATTTTAGAAGATGCAAAACCAGAAGAATTCTTTGAACATCCTAAGACTGAACGTGCACGTCAATTTTTAAGTAAGGTTATTACTGAAAAACTAGGTGGCTAAAATGAAAAAATCAACTAAGATTTTTATTTTGCCTCTGGTACTAGCTTTATTAGTTACTTTGACCGGCTGTGCCAAGAAGCAGAAATCAAGTAACGTTTATGATCAGGTTAAAGAGAGTAAGACAATTACTTGGGGAGTTAAGGCTGATACTCGTTTATTTGGTTTAATGAGTATTAAAACTGGAAAGATCGAAGGTTTTGAAGTTGATTTAGCAAAGGCCTTAACTAAGCAAATGTTGGGCAAAGACGCAAAAGCTGAATTTGTACAAACAACTCCCAAAACAAGAATACCGTTATTAAAAAATGGAAATATTGATGCAATTTTAGCAACAATGACTATTACGCCTGATCGAAAAAAACAAGTAACTTTTAGTGAACCATATTTTACCGCTGGTCAATCACTGCTTGTAAAAGATGATTCCTCAATCAAAAATGTTAGAGACTTGAATGGTAAGACTGCTCTAGCTGTTAAAGGAACAACAGCAGTTGATAATGTTAAGAAGTTTGCACCTAAAGCAAAAGTTTTGGAATATGATGATTATGGTCAAGCATTTACTGCATTAAAAGCTGGTCAAGGACAAGCTATGACTACCGATAATGGTTTACTTGCCGGAATTGCTAGTGAAAATAAGGGTTATAAATTAGTAGGGGGAACTTACACAAGTGAACCTTACGGTATTGCGGTAGAAAAAGGTCAAACTGATTTTGCTGATCACATTAATAAGGCACTAAATGAATTAAAGAAAAATGGAACGTATCATCGTCTGTTAGTTAAATGGTTTGACGGTATTCCAGGATTTAATATTAAGGAGGTTGAAAATTCGTGATAGGAATTTTAACAAATCATTGGTCTGAATTCTTATCAGGCTTTTGGAACACAATTTTATGTAGTGTAATTGCCCTATTCTTTAGTTTGATCCTTGGAGTAGGCTTTGCTTTGTTAGAAGTTGCACCAAATAAGTTTGGTAGAGCAGTAGCCCATGTCTACATTGAAATTTTCCGTAACATTCCTTTGTTAGTTATTACAATGATCTTTTATCTGATTGTACCTCAAATTTGGTTTAAGGTATCAGGTTTTGCCGCAGGTACGATTGGATTAACATTATATACTTCAGCATTTATTGCAGAAACAGTTAGAGCGGGAATTAACTCAGTTGGTGATGGCCAAATGGAAGGTGCTCGCTCAAATGGGATGACTTATACGCAAGCTATGCGGTATGTTATCTTGCCACAAGCTTTAAAGATTGTCATTCCGCCATTAGGTAACCAGTTTATTAACTTAATTAAGAACTCATCTGTTTTAGCCTTTGTAGCAGGTTTTGATTTGATGTATCAAGCAGACGTAATTGCATTCTCATCATTTGAAACAATCAATACTTATGTTGTTGTAGGGTTATTTTACTTAGTACTAACCCTCCCATTAAGTTACTACATGCGTCACTTAGAAAAGAAATTAGCCTAGGAAGGAGAAAAAGATGGAAAACTTTATTCATGCATATTCTTGGATTAACATTCGCTTTCTCTTACAAGGTTTGTGGGTGACCATATATGTATCTTTAATCTCAATTGCTTTAAGTTTTGTATTAGGACTAGTATTTGGCTTTATCCGTTACGTAAAAATTAAATATCTTTCAGCAATTGTTGGATTTGTAATTGATATTATTAGAAACTTACCGCTATTGTTAATTATCTTCTTTACGTATTTTGGATTACCAGAATTAGGGATTATTACCAATCCAACGGTTGCTTCTATTATTGCCTTGGTAGTATTTGAAGGTGCAATGCTAGCTGAAATTGTGAGAAGTGGGATCGCTGCTGTTGATCCAGGCCAAATGGAAGGTGCTCGATCAAACGGTATGACATATATGCAGGCAATGTATCATGTAATTATTCCGCAAGCCCTCAATAAGATGATTCCGTCTCTTTTATCACAATTTGTTTCATTAGTTAAGGATACCTCTTTAGCAACAATTATTGTTTTGCCGGAATTATTATTCCATGCACAAATTATTTATAGTCAAAATACTACTTACTTAATTCCAATGTATGTAATTATTGCGATTATGTACTTCATTGTTTGTTTCTCACTTTCAATGGTTGCTAAACATTTACAAAGTAAATATTAAAAAATAAACCACATGAAAAAATTCATGTGGTTTTTATTATGCCTTTTAGTAGAGATAATTGACTGTATATCCAAATTGGTAAAAAAATGAACTGGTTTGGTACTTTTCGTATTTTTGTTTTAAAGAAAGGAATAAAATACAGGTATAAAATATATAAGAATAGATAAAATGTGAGGAAATTAATTATGAAAAATTGGGGTTTAACAGCCATGTACATTGTCGTAATGTTACTAGGCTTCTTTGAATTGTATCGGACCTTCAGATTTTATAAGTGGGATAAAAAGGCAAAACAACTTGCTACTGCACCTTATGTAATATACTTTGGAACCTTCATTAGTGCAGTATTAATTATCGTACCAGTCATGTTCCTGTTAGGGGATACGAATCCTTATATTCCACACTTTTTATATGTTATTCTAGGAATTATTTTAATTGTCGTATCACTTTTAATGTACTGGCGTGGACATCAAATGGCTAAAAAGTTGGGTAAGGATGATAGTAATTTATATGTTTGGCAAATTTATTTAATTAGTACGGTAATTCTATTTAGTGGATTTGTAAATTTCTTTAAGTAAATTATCTAGTAAAAAGAGCAACTACACATGAAAATCGATGTGAAGTTAACCCCCAGAGTTGGACATAAATCCAACCTGGGGATTTTACTATGAGCAAATATGCAGTTGAAACCAAATTAAGTGGCTAAAAACGATAAAACAGCGTTGATAATTCAGCGCCGTTTTTTTGAATTCAATAGTTGAAAATATTAAATTATATTAATATAATTAATAATAATTTAATTGTGTCGTAGATTGGGGGAAAGGCTATGATCTTTAAAAAGCTTTTTTCTAAAGAAAATAAAAAAGATGAGATTGTTAGGGTAAAGATAAGCGACGAAGAATTCAACGAATTGAAAATAAAACTAAGTAGCGGGGATGTAACAGTTGAACAAGGAGAACGTTTTGCAGTTAACTTTATAGGTAAACGGCACTACTTACCTATTGTTCAATTGGAAAATGGAAAGTTACAGCTTAAGCAGAGAATTAATTTAATTGATAATGGTGAAGCACATCTTAAAGTCCTTGTACCAGCAGATGTAACTTTAGATCGGCTTGATGTTCAAACTAATAGTGGTGATATTGAAATCGTTGATACCAAAGCAGAGAAAGCATATCTTAAATCGACTGAGGGAAGAGTTAGAGTAAGACGTGTTGCAATTGCTGAATCTCTTCTTGAATCAACAGATGGTAATGTAACCGTGAGAAATAGTGATTTAGCTGATGGGAAGCTGGCTACATATGACGGAGAAATTAAAGTATCTGGGTCTACCTTATCTCAAATTTCATTGAATATTACCGATGGAGACATGAATTTAACTGACGTAACTATTGATGGTGGAAGTGCAAACCTAAAGGCTGGTAATTTCACCTTAGATCATGCTGTCTTTAAGAGTGATTACGATATTAATAATATTGAAGGAAATAATACTGTCTGGAGTGCAAATTTAAAGTATGCCCGTGTAAGGACAGCTAATGGACTAAATAATATTTCATTTGATCCGCAACCATCTGGAGTGATCTTAACAATGACAACAGTAGATGGAGATAATGTGGTGGAATAGAGGAAGAATGGTGAAAAGAGAGAAATCTAAGCAGAAAAATTTAGAAATTTATAGTAGCTTGAAAGCAGTTATTATTAATACAGTCTCTCATTCTTTGTAATAAGTTCTATAGTAATGGGAATTTCTAATTGGAGTGAAGCTCAAAGCTTAATACTGAAAACGTCAGAATATCTTGGATTAATACGTGGAAGTCTGATTGCTGGAATTATAATGAGTTTCTTTTTTGGTGAAAAATAACCCCGTGAAAAACCACGAGGTTATTTTTATTTGACTGTACTTAAAACTGAACGAATCTTCGTAGTAAGCATATCGATAGCAACATCATTTTCTCCACCTTCCGGAACAATAATATCAGCATAACGCTTAGTTGGTTCAATGAATTGATTATACATTGGCTTAACTGTTGCTAAGTATTGATTAATTACTGATTCTACAGAACGTCCACGTTCTTGTGTATCACGCTCTAATCTTCTGATAAAACGAATATCATCATCAGTATCTACAAATACTTTAATACTCATTAAATCACGTAAATTCTCTTCGCCTAAAACTAGGATACCTTCTAAAATAATAATATCAGCCGGTTCAGTGTGAATTGTCTTTTCACTTCTTGTATGAGCGGTAAAGTCATAAACTGGCATTTCAACTGCCTTGTAGTCCATTAATTGACGTAATTGTTCAACAAGAAGTGGCATATCAAAGGCATCAGGATGGTCGTAGTTGATTTTTTTACGGTCTGCCATTGATAAGTTGTCATTGTTTTTGTAGTAAGAATCTTGCGTCATAATTAAGATATGGTCGTCTTGTTGTAATTGGTCATAAATTTCATGGGCGATGGTTGTTTTACCACTACCAGAACCACCGGCAATTCCAATGATAATAGGGCGTTTACTTTGCACAATAAAATCTCCTTTTTTAAACTATTACAATAATACCTTAAAATTATGCGCTATGATAGCTTTATGAGCAATAATCTTGACAAATATGTTTTTTATAGTGAGATAATTTGGAGCTAATACCTTGTTCACTATTGATATTTATAAAATTAATTCTCTTTCAAAAAAATATATATTTACTAGTAGTACGTTATAGAAAAAGAATACTAAATCAGTAATCAAATTGACCAATTTGGTATTTTTTAATTTTTTAGAGAATAAAAAAATGGTAATGTGTAAGACGTAAAAATGTTATTAATTGCTTTAAAGGAGAGAAGAATAATGAAAGAAATTAAAAAAAATTAAAAAAATTTCTTGTTAAGAAAGTTATTTTAACTGAAGAAGAAATGAGTGAAGTTGTTGGTGGGGCTAGAGTAAATGGTTTTATTATTCCATCTAATTTTTATAAAGCTTTTAAGCTCGGAAAATTTGGTAGATAAAATAAATGACTTGGCTCTATTTGTTAGCTATCCTTTTGTCTATTTTATTATTTTATAGACTTACCCATTTTAAAGTAATAAAAAATAAGTTTTGGGTATATTTATGTATTTTAGTTGTTGGAACTGTGTGCACATTTTATGGTTATAAGGCTATATTAATATATAACCTTATAACTATTATTATTTTGAACATTATTCACAGAAAAAATAATAATTTTACTTTAATTACCGGAGTATTAATCTTTATATTTAGTGATGACTTAATTATAGAATTTTTTCGGGGAATATTACTGGATATAATTGGAAATTTTTCTGTATCGAAAGATATAGTAGAACGGGTAAATTTAATATGTGTTTTTTGTTTTTTTATAGCTACCTATAGGAATCTATGTTGGAAAATTTGTTATAAAAAAACTAATAGGCAAAAACTTTAGAATTTTCTTTTGGATATTACTATATTTATATTTAGTAGCTCTGATTATTGCTATTGTATATGCTGAAACTAAAAATGTTCCTCCTGTTAATTTTGTCTGTGTGGCTCTTGGAGATTATCTTAATTCTAGTTTTTTCTTTGATTTATTATATGTAATTGCGCCATTATTTATTTTTATTCTGGTAGTAAAAGTAGATTATGAAAATATTCAATCTAATTTAGGACGAATACTTTCTATCCAAATTATTTGTGAAATTTTTGTATTAACTAATTATAAGGTCGATTCCAATAAGATTTTAGATAATGTTAACCGTAGTCAAATTATCTTCTCTATATTTTTAGCATTATTTGCTTATCTTGTTTTAAAGAGATGGGGCTATCATTTTTACATGAGTTTAAAACTAAACAATCAATTTCAGTGGAAAGTATTTATTCCCATTCTACTTTTTGGCTTCTATATGGTTTTCTTCAATGCCTTTTTAACAACCAATCCTAAATCAATTGGAGAATTGATTTGGAAATGGAATTTTGAATGGTTGAATCCAGCAGAATCACAGTATTTTGGTAGTGCACTAGAAGTATTCTTAAATGCTGCGGATGCTGGTATTACCGAGGAAGTTTGGCGATATCTTACAATTATTATTCTTTTGGCAATGTTTAAAAATAATAAACATAAGATATCTTTGACTATTCTAATTAGTAGCTTACTGTTTGGATTACTTCATTTTAATCAGTTGCTATCACCAGAAAGAAATTTAACCGATGTAATTATTCAATCGCTAGGAGCAGTTGGATTAGGTATCTTTTTAGGAAGCTTATTTCTATATTCAGGTCAGATCTGGCTCAATGTTCTATTTCATTTCTTATTTGATTTAGTTGTGTTTTCCCTTACTCCCCTTAGCTTTTTAGGAAGCGGGATCTTAACTATCTTTGATTCACCAGCTTTAGCTCACGTTATAATAACTTCAGGATTATTTATACTTGTTAGCGTAATTTTAATAACGGGAAAAAGAAGAAAATGTGTTGAAAATAATATTGAGAGATTAATTAGTTAAAATCTACTGGACGTTAAGAAAAATATATACTAGTTAACTTAGAATCTATACACTATTAATTAACTATTTAAAGCATAGGTGAAGAGTATGAGTAGCGATAAATTAAAAGAAGAAATTTTAAAAATAAAAGGTACTTCTGACATCGTCAATGATCCAGAAGTACAAAAATTATTAGATGCTTCCATTGAAAGAATAGACAAAAACATGAAAAATGAATTGGCACAAGTATTGAATGATTTCATTTCACTTGCTAAGACTCATTATGATCGAAAAGGTAACGAATACTTATTAGAACAATTGGAGATTGCCTTAGATAAGACGAATAACAATGTTCAAGATGCAGTAAACGAAGCAAGAACAACCTATCAAAATGTGAATACGATTTGTTTAGTAAACCATCTCCATTTAGAAAAAGATGAAGAAGCATTACTTGAAAAAATTAAAGAAATTTCAATGAGTAAAGGCTGGCTGGGTGGCTTAAACAGCTGGAATACTACTAATACTTGGCCTGGAAAGTAGGAATGAAAGTGCAAGCTTTTTATTATGCAATGCCAACTTTGGCAGTAATTGTAATTGGAACATATATTTTTACTTCAGTTAAGCTTCATAAGTTTATCTGGCTTTCACCGGTTGTTTATTTAGCTTTGATAGGAAGTGTAGGGCTCTGGATAAAAATTGGTATGAGTATTTTTCTACCTCAGAAACTGGAGTTTTTGGATTGCTTACACTAGAAGTAATTCTCTTAGAGGGAATTATTGAAGAATATAGATATCAAAAACAGAATCTTGGAAAGAATGAAGAGTAGCGAAGTAGTTACTCTTTTTTAATATATCAACTTTATGTGCATCTTTTCTCAAAGTGAACTAAAATGGAGCTGAAAAAAAGAATAGAAGTGATAACTTTGACTAAAAAAGATGATGAAGACGATGAGATAGTTAAGGTAGCTCAATTATCTGTCGAAGATGCATTAAAAGAGTTAAATACAGAGCAAGCTGGTTTAACGATTGATGAAGTACATACTTTGCAGCAAACATATGGAAAAAATGTTTTTGCTAAAGCAAAGCAAGAACCACTGTGGAAAAAATTTATAGCTAATTTTACAAGTTTAATGGCGATTTTACTTTGGGTAGCTGGGATAATAGCTTTCTGCGCAAATTTAGTACAATTAGGAATTGCTATTTGGGCTGTAAACATTATTAATGGAATTTTTAGTTTTTGGCAGGAATTTCAGGCTGACAAGGCAACTGAAGCCTTGGCGAATATGTTACCGTCATACACTCGTGTTGTAAGAAACGGTAAAGAAGAAAAAATCCTGGCTAAAGATTTAGTACCCGGTGATATTGTTAAACTCGAAGAAGGAGACGATATCCCAGCTGATATTCGTGTGATTGCAGCAACAAGTGCTCAAGTAGATCAGTCATCTTTAACCGGTGAAGTAAATCCAGTTCACAAAGATGCTCATCGAATTGAAAATGTTGACAAGAAAAATCACGCTGACCTTAATAATATGATTTTTTCCGGCACCAATATGATGAAGGGAAACGTTACGGGGATTGTTGTTAAGACGGGGATGAATACTGACTTTGGTAAGATTGCTGAATTGACACAAAATGTTAAGCAACAAAAGAGTCCACTTGAAAAAGAACTTGATACTTTAACGAAACAAATTTCAATTCTAGCAATTTCTATTGGTATTATTTTCTTCTTAGTTGCAACTTTTTTTGTAAATTACCCTTTAGTAAAAGCTTTTGTCTTTGCGTTAGGGATGATTGTGGCTTTTATTCCAGAAGGATTAGAGCCAACTGTTACATTGTCCTTGGCCGGAGCAGTTCAAAGAATGGCAAAAAATCATGCCTTGATTAAGCGCTTATCTAGTGTTGAAACGCTAGGGTCAACTTCTGTCATTTGTTCTGATAAAACAGGTACTTTAACTAAGAACGAAATGACCGTAAAAGAACTTTGGACTTTAGAGAAGAGCTACCATGTTTCTGGTGAAGGTTATGCAGTGCAGGGTCATATTAAAGAAGGACCAACGCATATTTTTGCAAAAGACAATGACACCTTGAAGGAAGTATTACTTGGTGGCGTTTTTGCAGATAATGCAAGAATTCAAAAGCCTGATAAGCAACATTCACGCTACCAAATCTTAGGTGATCCAACTGAAGCTTGTCTTGAGGTTGTTGCAAGAAAAGGAAAGATAGATGTTGAAGCAGAAGTGGAAAAGACACCACGCGTTAAAGAATTGCCATTTGATTCAAGTAGAAAAATGATGACAGTGATTCAGAGCTCCGATGGTACACACCGTTTCAATACTTATACTAAAGGTGCCCCAAATTGTGTGGTTGATAAATGTACCTCTTACCTATGTGACGGTAAAATTCAGCCTATTACCCAGGAAATAAAAGATAAGATTATGAGAGCAAATGACGGCTATGCTAAAGATGGTTTGCGTGTCTTAGCAGTTGCTGGTCGTAATCTTGATCAAAAGATAATGGATAATTTAGATCTTGCAACAATTGATACAGTTGAAAGAGATCTCACGTTCTTAGGGTTAACCGTTATGATGGATCCACCAAGAGCTGAAGTATATAAGGCGGCACGTGAATGCCGCAAGGCTGGGATTAAAGTCACGATGGTTACTGGTGACTATGGTTTGACTGCTAAGAGTATTGCGCGTGAAATTGGATTAACTGATCCTGATAAGCCTTTGACGGTTATTACGGGAGACGCTTTAAAGACAATGCCTGATGAAGAGTTAAGACATTATCTTGAAGGTGAAGTTGTTTTTGCTAGAATGGCCCCTGAACAAAAATACCGTGTTGTTTCAATGTATGAAAAAATGGGCAAAATCGTTGCTGCTACTGGAGATGGCGTTAATGACGCACCTGCTTTAAAGAAAGCAAATATTGGTATCGCTATGGGTGGAACGGGTACTGATGTTGCAAAAGAAGCAGCTGATATGATTTTGACTGATGATAATTTTGCTTCTATTGTAGGTGCTATTAAAGAAGGACGCGGTGTATACAGCAATATTCGTAAGTTCTTAATTTACATTTTGAACTCAAATATGCCTGAAGCCGTTCCATCTGTTCTGTTTTTACTTTCAGGTGGGGCAATTCCACTGGCTTTGACTGTAATGGAAATTTTATTTATTGACCTAGGTACTGACATGATTCCAGCCCTAGGTTTAGGACGAGAAGATCCTGAAAAAGGAATTATGGATCGTCCGCCAAGATCACCAAAGGATCATTTAATTAATAAAGATGTCTTGGCAAAAGCCTTTCTCTGGTATGGTTTAATTGCTTCGATAATTGCTACAGTTGCCTTCTTCATTGCTAACTTTTATCGTGGTCATATTTTTCCTAATTTACCAGCAAATGGCTGGGATTATCGCCAAGCAACTACGGTAACTTTAGCGGCAATTATTTTTTGTCAGATTGCGGCGGTCTTAAATATTCGGTATGCTAGACAATCAATGTTTAACAAATATTTCTTTAAGAATTCGATGATTTTTATTGGGATCATTATGGAAATTGTCTTGCTACTATGCATTTCTTATGTACCAGTTTTTCAGTCATTTTTTGGTACGGAGCCGCTTAATGCACATGATTGGATTATGTTAGTATGTATCCCATTACCATTAATTCTAATTGACGAGTTAAGAAAATGGATTTTAAGAAAAGAGTCAAAAAATAAATAAAATTTAACTGCTAGTTTTAACTAGCAGTTTTTTCTTGCTAAAATAGTAAAAATACGGAAGATGGCGAAAGTATGAAAAAAGGGTTAGTAATGGAAGGTGGCGCAATGCGTTGCATGTTTACTGCTGGAGTCACCGATACTCTGATGAAAGCCGGCATTGATTTTGATGGTGCAATAGGTGTATCAGCTTGAGCTGCTTTTGGCTGCAATTATAAGTCAAGACAAATCGGAAGAGTTCTGCGCTATAACGTAAAATATGCTAGTGACCCACGTTTATCTAGTTGGCAATCGTGGCTAAAGACCGGTGATTTATATGGCGCTGACTTTTGTTATCATGACTTACCAGTTAAACTTGATATTTTTGATACAGTCGCTTTTCAAAAAAATCCCATGGATTTTTGGTGTGTGGCAACTGATATTAATAATGGAGAAGCCATCTATCATAAGTTGGTGTCTGGTAAGGAAGGGGACTTAGAATGGATTCGCGCCTCTTCATCCATTCCAGTTTTTGCTCAGCCAGTTGAAATTGGGAGTCGTAAGTATTGGGATGGTGGAATTAGTGATTCAATTCCCATTAAATTTTTTGAAAAAATTGGCTACGACAAAAACGTTGTTATTTTAACGCAGCCCCTCTCTTATCGAAAAGAAGCAAGTAAACTATATCCAGCTTTAGAATTAGTCTTACATCAATATCCTGCTGTCTTGAAAAAATTAAAGACAAGAGCAAAAGATTATAATGATGTGCTTAATTACATTAGAAAAAAAGAAGTACAAGGAAAAATGTTGGTTATCAGACCACCTTATCCTTTAGAAATTGGCACAATGGAGAAAGATCCCCAAGAATTGAGGCGCGTATACCAAATCGGGGTAAAAGAAGCTAGGAAAAATTTACAAGCAATAAAAACTTATTTGAGTGAATAATCTTCTTGAATGACTTGTCTAGATTACATTTCATTCGCTATAATTAACAAAAGCTTAAATTTTCAGTTTTTTAATAGTAATTATAGAGGGAATGAGCGTAATGAAAAAAACAAAGCTTTTTAGCTTTTTCTTTGCACTTTTGATGTTTTTCTCACTCGGTGCTACTTTTATCAAGCCGGCTCAAGCGGCTAGCCAAAAGCAAATAGCAGAAGGTAGTGTCTTGAAGAAGATTAAAAAGAGTGGAGAATTAGTAGTCGGCACATCTGCTGATTATCCGCCACTAGAATTTACCGCAAGTGAAAATGGTAAGACTAAATATGTTGGAGTAGATATTGAACTAGCCAAAGACATCGCTAAAGACTTAGGTGTGAAGTTAGTTATTAAGAATATGTCTTTTGACTCCTTGTTAGTTGCACTCGAAACAGGAAAGGTAGATATGGTTATTTCTGCCATGACGCCTACTCCTGAAAGAAAGCAAAGTGTAGCATTTTCAAAAATTTACTATAAGCCAAGTGGTGAGTATTTCTTAGTAAATAAAAAGGATAAAGACAAGTACACAAGTATCCAAAGTCTTAAAGGTCAAACGGTTGGAGCACAAACGGGGAGTAACCAATATAATTTAGTTAAATCTCAAATGAAAGATTCTAAATTAAAGGGTCTTGGGAAAATTAACAATCTTGTTTTAGCCTTGCAATCAGGCAAGGTTTCTGCAGTAGTAGTAGAAGAATTAATTGCTAAAGCATATGCTGAAAATAATAGTGGCTTGGCTGCAGTTCGTTCAAACTTAAAAGAAACTCAAGCGGGAAATGCAGTTGCAATTGCTAAAGGACAAGATGATTTAGTAGATCAAGTAAACAAAACAATTGACCAAGTTCAGAAAAAAGACTTGATTAGTAAAGAATATTTACCAGCAGCTGCTAAATATATGAAAACAGAAAAGAAAAGTAATACTTTTGCCAAGTACATTCCATATTTCTTTAAGGGTATTTGGTATACAATCGTAATTACTATTTTTTCAGTAATTATTGGTATTGTTTTAGGTATCATTTTAGCTTTAATGCGTTTATCAAAGAATCCAATTTTACACTGGCTTGCTGTTGGCTATATTGAATTTATCCGTGGTACGCCACAAATGGTACAAATTTTATTTGTTTACTTTGGAATTGGATATTTAATTTCTAATCTTTCTGCTTTGGTTGCAGGTATTATTGCGATTGGGCTTAATTCTGGAGCCTATGTGGCTGAAGATATTAGATCAGGAATTGATTCTTTACCAAAAGGTCAAATGGAAGCCGCTCGCTCACTCGGCTTAAGCCGTCAAAAAGCCTTTAGATATGTCATTATTCCGCAGGCAATTAAGAACATTTGGCCAGCTTTAGGCAACGAATTTATTACTTTATTAAAGGATAGTTCGTTGGTCTCAGTAATTGGAGTTGCAGAACTGATGTATCAAACACAATTAGTTCAAACTTCAACTTATAAGGGTGTTCTACCATTATTTATTGCCATGATTATTTACTTTATTATGACTTTCTCATTAACGAGATTATTGAATCACTTTGAAAAGAGGATGAAGCGTAATGACAATGATTAAGGTTGAACATTTAAAGAAGAGTTTTGGAAAAAAAGAAGTCCTCAAAGATATTTCTGCAAATGTTGAGAAAGGAAAAGTTATTAGTATCATTGGTCCATCAGGTTCAGGTAAGAGTACATTTTTGCGCTGTCTTAATGTACTTGAGACACCAACAAGCGGCAAAATAATTTTTGATGGGCAAGATTTAACACATATTAGTGAAAAGGAATTAGATATTTTAAGAGAAAAAATGGGAATGGTTTTCCAAAGCTTTAATCTTTTTCCAAATATGAATGTAGTTGAAAACGTTAAATTAGCGCCTATGAAAGTTAAAGGCGTAAGTGAAGAAGAAGCTGAAAAGCGTGCTTTAGAATTGCTTGATAAAGTTGGTTTGAAAGATCGAGCTAAGCAATATCCTTCTAGTTTGTCTGGTGGTCAGCAGCAACGTGTTGCGATTGCTAGAGCTTTAGCAATGGATCCCGAAGTAATGCTATTTGATGAACCAACAAGTGCGTTAGATCCAGAAATGGTTGGCGAAGTTTTAAAGACAATGCAAGACTTGGCAGATTCAGGCATGACGATGGTTATTGTTACCCATGAAATGGGATTTGCCCGTGAAGTTTCTGATGAAGTGTGGTTTATGGCAGATGGATGGTTGCAGGAACAAGGAAGTCCAGAACAAATTTTTGAAAATCCGCAAAGTCCACGTGCAAAAGACTTTCTTTCTAAAGTACTTTAAATATTGATATTTTTTTAAATAAGCACTTTCTTTTTACAAGGAGAGTGCTTTTCTTTATAATAGTTGCGTTAGAAAAGTTAAAGGGGATGAGTTTAATGAAGATTAGACAAGCTACAATGAATGATTATGCTCAAATTATGACAATTTTAAAGGATGGTGCTAATCAACTAGCAGAACGTGGAGTTGACCAATGGCAAGGAGACTATCCTTCACCAGATCAAATTAAAGAAGATATTGAAAAAGGTTTTGCCTATTTAGCTGTTTCAGCTGATGGTGAAACAGTAGGTGCTATTTCTATAGTTGAAGCACCAGATCATTCTTATGATGATTTGAAAGGTGAGTGGCTTCTAGATACTGATAAATATGTTGTAATTCACCGCGTTGCCATTCATTCAAAGCACGCAGGTCATGGTTATGCTACTAAGCTTTTAACTGAAGTAATTGATTATATTCGCGATCACCGTAAAGATATTGATAGCATTCGAATTGATACACATGAAAACAATAGCGCAATGCAACATCTAATTGACAAGATGAATTTTACCAAAGTGGGAGAATTGCATGGAGTTTATCGTCCAGATGAAATTTCATATGTTTATGAGAACGTCAGAGAATAAATAAATTTTAGCTAGGTTGAAAAACCTAGCTTTTTTGTTGAGTTTAAGCATTCTGTTGACAGGTACTAATATGATAGAATATCCTTGTTGAATACTGTAAATTACATGGAGAAATCGATGAGAAAAAATTTTAAATTTAAAATAGCCGCTGTTTGTGGACTGCTAGCTATTTTAATCGGACTTACAGGCTGTGCTAACAATAATAGCAATAAGATTACTGTTGTTGGATCTAGTGCCATGCAACTTTTAGCTGAGCAAGCTGGAAATGACTATCGTCTGTCTCATCCTGACAGTAATATTGTTGTTCAAGGAGGAGGTTCGGGGACTGGTCTTAGCCAAGTACAGGCAGGAGCAGTTGAAATTGGAACTTCCGATGTTTTTGCTGAAACTCAAAAGGGAATAGATGCTAAAAAATTGCAAAATCATCTTGTTGCCGTTGTAGGTATTGTTCCTATTGTCAATAAGAGTGCCGGTGTAAGCAATTTGAGTAAGCAGCAATTGAGTGATATTTTTACAGGTAAAATTACTAACTGGAAACAAGTTGGTGGTAAGAACCAAACTATCACTGTAATTAACCGTTCTAAAGGGAGTGGTACTCGTGGAACCTTTGAAGGCTTAGTTCTAAATGGAAAAAAGCCAATTCAGGCTCAAGAACAAGATTCTAACGGTACTGTACGTAAAATTGTCAGTTCTACACCAGGGACAATTTCTTATATCTCATTCCCGTATGCTAATGATGAAAATATTCAAAAATTGAGTATTGATGGGATAAAGCCTACGAATAAGAATGTCGAGACAAATCGCTGGCAACTTTGGTCTTATGAACATATTTATACTAAGGGTAAACCTAACAAGAATGTTCAAAAATTTATTGATTACATGCTTGGAAGTAAGGTACAAAATGATTTAGTACCTAAACTAGGCTATATTAGTATCGATAAGATGCAGGTCGAACGTGATAGTAATAATCATGTTGTTCAAAAATAAAGAATAGGACGTTTTGATGAATAACAAAGATCTTAAAAAAGTAGTTGAGTCTGCTTTAGATAAGCAAAAAGTTCCTCATGTT
>ERZ1643249.996-NODE-996-length-29594-cov-22.119571_pt1 | contig 29594 bp, 28 predicted proteins | sample MGYA00579263_ERZ1643249 | MGnify/ENA primary metagenome ERZ1643249 (study PRJEB29033, sample SAMEA4952264) | chicken gut metagenome | biome: Broiler Chicken; feature: Gastrointestinal Tract; material: Caecum | place: Ireland | collected 2018 | study: Broiler...
TTGGCGGAAGCGGGATTCGTAAGGAGCAACGCAGTTGCGACGGAATAGGGATTGTGCAACAATCCCGTCACATTATTTCGTCATCCCTTCGCTGTAGCGTTGAAAAAGGCACGGCTGTTGCCGTGCCTTTCGCTGGCGGAAGCGAAGGGATTCGAACCCTTGTACCGATTGCTCGGTAACCGCATTTCGAGTGCGGGCCGTTGTGACCACTTCGATACGCTTCCACGGTGCTTTTGAGCCTTTCCATTATACCAACTAAACACGTCATTGTCAATTATACGCAGATTTTTTCGCAACAAAAAATTGCTCGTGCATGTGGGCGACAAGGGAAGTTTTTTGCTGTTGTACGCCAGTTCAACTTTGCGGTGGTAGTTTTTCACTGTCGCTCAAACGCCGTTTGCCTAATTTTGACTTTTTTTGCAACTACATCAACTTTTCACAATTTTTACGTTTTCGTCAGGTGTACAGCAGTGAAATTGTAATCCCGTTACTTTGAAATGTTGTTACCGCATCTGAAAAATTAATACAAATATCCGCAAAAATGTTTCGTCCGTTGCAAAAGGACTGCTTGTGCAGGCTTTGGGCAACCCCCAAGGCAATTTCACTTGCAATGCGCAGGTTTTTGCCTGAATGTAAGTCGCAAACACAAACAAGGCGCAACGGCTTGCTTTTATTGCGGACAACAATTATAATAAGAACAACTACGGCGAAAGCCTGAAAAGTTATTTGGAGAAAACAATGAAAAAACGCATTTTATTACTGCTTTTGGCGGTTATGGCGGTGGTGTGCATTGCATTGTCCGCTTGCATTACCGACCATGTGCACAATTTCGGCAAGGATTGGAAAGCCGACGGCGAAAATCACTGGCACGAATGTTCCTGCGGTGAAAAGTCTTCCGTGGGCAAACACGAATTTGCCAACTGGGTGGTGGACGTAGAGGCAACGGAAACACAGTCGGGGTCTAAACACGCCGATTGCAACGTGTGCGGCTACCGTCTGACGGTGGAAATTCCCCCCGTTTCTTCCCAACACACGCACCAATATCTGTCAAATTGGTTCAGTAACGAGCAAAGCCATTGGCACGAGTGTTCCTGCGGTGCAAGGGCAGACGAAGGGGCGCACGTCCAATCCGATTGGATTGTGGATGTGCCTGCCACAACTTCGCAAGAGGGGCAAAAGCACACGGAATGTACCGTTTGCGGAAGAGTTTTGCAAACGCAAACCATCGAAAAACTCACCTCTGCAACACGCACAGTAGATTTCTACGCCATCAACGACTTCCACGGCGAAGTGGACAAAATTTCCACCGTTGCAGGCTTTTTGACACAGGCGAAGAACCAAAATCCCAACACCGTATTGATAAATTCCGGCGATATGTTTCAAGGTTCGTTGCAGTCCAACTACAACTACGGCAAACTTCTCACCGACTGCATGGACGACGTCGGGTTTGACTGCCTCACTTTGGGCAATCACGAGTTCGATTGGGGGTTGGAAAAACTTTCGCAACTTATGCAAAGCAGCGACACGGCGTTTTTGGGCGCAAACATCTATCATTGGGACGCCGCCACAAAAACGTGGGGAACATTTGCCTCGGAAATTGCCCAACCTTTCGTTGTAAAAACGTTGGACAACGGTTTGAAAGTGGGCATCATCGGCGTGATAGGCGACAGGCAGATAACATCCATATCTTCCCAACTCGTGCAGACGATAGGATTCAAAAATCCTGCCGAAGTGATACCTTCCCTGGCGGAACAACTGCGCAACGAGGAAAATTGCGACGTGGTGGTGGTAAGTGCGCACACCGATGCCGATTCCCTTTTGGAAATTGACGGTTTCGACATCACCGAGTACGCCGACGCCGTATTTTGCGCTCACACGCATCACCGTGAGGACAGCGAAGTCAACGGGGTGCCGTTCATACAGGGCGGTTCCTACGGCAACTACGTTTCGCATATTCAACTGTCGGTGGATGAAAAGGGAAACGTCGACAGCCAAAAGGTGGAAAACATATCCTACGACTACACTTGGCCCAACAAACTGACGGTGGAGCAACTTGTGGACAATTCCAACAGCCTTGTGGAAGAAGAAGCCAACAGGGTGCTTGCCACCTTTGACGGTTCGCTGGATTCCCAAACGGCTGTTCCCCGTCTTGCCAGCCACGCCATTGCCGTCTACGCCGCGGAAACGTACGGAGCGATAGACCTTGCCATGGTCAACAGCGGACGTTCGGGCATATCTTACACCGTTACCTATTCCGATTTGTACCAGGCGTTGCCCTTCGACAACCAGGTGTACATTGCCAAGGTCAAGGGAAGCGACATACTGCACGAAAGTAACTACAACGAAATCTGGCGTGTCAGCGGCAGGGCGATACAGTACAACGAGTACTACACCGTTGCGCTGATAGACTATCTGCTTTTCCATCAAAACGCCAACAGAGATTACGACTACTTCCCCTCCGCTTTCACCAGCGGATTTGACCCCGTCCCTCTCACCAAGGAAGGCGAAGGCATATACAACTACCGTTTGATTACCCGTGATTTCCTGTTGGAAAACGACAACCTTTCTTTGGCGGATTACGTCGTTACAAACAACCGCACCGATGTCAACCTTCTTACGTCGGAGGTACAATTTTCCGATGACGGTACAACGGATATTGTACATCAAGGCACTGCCGACGACCCCTACACCGTCAGCGAAGCCATTTTGGCGGCACAGGGAAAAACTTCCGCCACGGCAGTTTCCGCCTACGTAAGCGCAACGGTGGAGGATGTGAGCAATGCCATTCTCGGCTCGGCGTCGGGCGATTTGGGAAACATCTATCTTACCGACGGCACAAACACACTTTACGTGTACTACATTTCCAAATTTGACGGCGCAACCAAAACGGACAACTGGTCGTCGGCACAGCAGTTGAAAAGCGGCGACACGGTGCTGATACACGTCAGACTGTACATGTACGGCGGAAGAGCGCAGGTGGGTAGCGGCTATTGCGTAACAATCAACGGCGTCGACGCACAACTCTACGGCTCGCCGACAGCAAACGTTACAGGTAACTTTGCATACATTTTCGCCTGATACCGTAAAAATCCTCACGCAACCTTCATGCAATCAGTTTCCGCTGGATATTGCACAAGCGTGTAGCAGGTTTTTTCGTTTGAAGTTGCAAACCTCACAACTGCCTGAATACGTTACAAACACGGCAGTTTTGTTACTCACGGCATGTTCAACACATTACTTACAGCGTATTTTTTCGCATTAAATAAACAAAAAAAAGACGGCTTAAAAGTCGTCTTTTTTTGTCAGAATTTGTTTTGTTAAAGCAACGGCGCAGTGCCGTTTTCCTAGAAAAGCACCGAGGGCTTTTTGCTTCTTTGTGCCGGTTTTGTGCATACGGTAGCAATATTTGGGTGCAAAACTTTGAAAATATTGCCACAAAACGCCGCACTGTCGCAAAATGAATGTTGCTACTTGGTAGTGGAACCCAACCCGCCGTTACGTTTTTCCGTCGTGTCGTCGTCTTCGGTGAGAAGGTAGTGCAAAAACACGCCCTGCGCAAATGCCGTGCCTTTGGCTATAAACAGCGTTTTGTCGCTTTCGTTGGTCATGCGCACGAAAATGTGCCCCTCGTTTTCCGATTGAGCGTAGTCGGCGTCGATAATTCCCACAGTGTTGTTGAGTTTCAAACGGTACTTAAACCCCAATCCGCTGCGTGGGAAAATCATCAGACACCAGTCCGCAGGCATTACCGCCCTGATACCGGTGGCTACGGTAACCGTTTGACCAGGTTGTAAATTTATGTCCTGCGTGGCAAAAAAGTCGTAGCCTGCGCTTTGCGTAGTCGCTCTTTTGGGCATACGTATGCTTTCGTATGTTTCTTCGTCGCCGTAGGGCAAAAACTGTTGCAACGAAACTTTGAAAAACTTTGCTTTCATTTCTTTCACATCCTTTTTTACATGATAACACACATCACGTATCTTTTCAACAGTTTGTTGCTGGCAATTTCCTGCGCATTGATTGCAGGTACGTTGGGTATTCTCATTGGTTACGCAGTGGCAAAACGCAGAGGCACCAAACTTGCACAACTTGCCGACAACTTCGCATTTTTGCCCTACCTTATGCCTTCAATGGCAATGGGTGCGGCATTCCTTGCTATCGGATCTTCTTTCGGAATTGCAAAGACCTTCTTCATTCTCATTTTGGTGGGTTCCATCAAGTATCTGCCCTTTGCATCCCGTAGCGGTATCAACGCAATGTTGCAACTTTCCAATGAAATCGAAGAGGCTGCTCTCATAGTAAATGTGCCTTGGTGGAAGCGCATGTTGCGCATCATCTTCCCCATTCAGAAATCGACGTTCATGTCGGGCTACCTGCTTCCCTTCACGTCCTGCATGCGTGAACTTGCGTTGTTCACTTTGTTGGCGTCGGGATCTACGGTGTTGCTGACAACGTTGCTGGAAGACTGGCAACAATGGTGGTCGCAATCTGCAAATGCCCTCAACCTGTTGATAATTTTGGTTGTTTTGGTCATCAACTTCGTTGTCAACAAACTTACAGGTGCTAGTATCGACAAAGGCGTAGGAGGTTAATAATTATGCCGGAAATAAAACTTAAACACGTTACTAAAAGATTTGACAAATTTGTTGCGGTTGACGACCTCAATATGGTAATAGAAGACCGTGACTTCATCACTTTGCTTGGTCCTTCCGGTTGCGGTAAAACCACTACGCTACGTATGATTGCAGGTTTGGAAACGCCTACCGAAGGACGCATCACCATCGGCGACACGGTGGTGTACGACGCTGCGGAAGGCATCAACATTTCCCCCGCCAAGCGTGACATAGGATTCCTTTTCCAAAACTATGCTTTGTGGCCACACATGACGGTATAAGTTTGCCGTAAATTCGTGGCATTGGTTATGCCTTTTGCAACTTTGGAAATTTGTGTTGCACAAGTCGGTAGTTTCGTTGCATTTTGCAGGCTGTTTGTAAATTTATGTTGCGACACGGCGTATTTTAACGCACAAGGCTTTTTTTTGCACTGTGTCGAAAGTTTTTGCCGAAGACAGGTAAACACTCACAAGATTTTGTGCTCCCTTTACAGGCGTTGTATTCCTTTCAAACGGAAAGGACAAGTTGCAAATGTTTTGTTTGTTGTTACGTTTTCTGCTTGCAGGCGCCGTCGGTACGCATGGCATTGCAAATGGTGCAAGTGTCGTTGTTACGCATGAATGAAATGGTAAAAAATGATATGGCAAAACCCCTCAAAACGTTTTGAAAACAAATGCATTACGGCCAAATGACATTAAAAACGATTTAGGGCAACAGGCAAAAAACTTTTGTGTCTTCCGCACACAAAATGTCTGTTTACAGTGGAATTTTTTTGTGTTACAATTAAAAAATAAGGAGTAAAACCATGGCATTACGCAATTTGACAACGCCCTGGACGGATACCGTCGGAGAACAGCCTCTTCCCGAGTATCCCCGTCCGCAATTCCGTCGCAAAAGTTACTTGAATCTCAACGGCAAGTGGAAGTACGCCATAACTAAAAACGATGTTACACCGTCGGTGTACGACGGCGACATTCTGGTGCCTTTTTCACCCGAAAGCATGCTTTCAGGGGTAAATCGCAGGCTCAAACCCAAACAATTTCTTTGGTACAACCGTACATTTACGTTGCCTGTCGGTTTCAACAAAGGCATTGTGCTGTTGCACTTCGGCGCAGTGGATCAGATTTGCGATGTTTACGTCAACGGCGAATTTGCCTGCCATCACGAAGGCGGGTACAACAGTTTCAGCGTAAACATAACCGCCTTTCTCAAAGAGGAAAACACCCTCACCGTGCGTGTGCGGGATTTCACCGACACTTCCCACTTCACCAACGGAAAACAGTCTTCCCACCGCAAGGGAATGTGGTACACGCCGCAAAGCGGCATTTGGCAAACGGTGTGGCTGGAAAGCGTCCCCACTCAGTACATCAAGTCCGTTCGCATCACCCCCAACTTCGACAGGGCAAGCGTAACGGTGGAAGCGGATTGCAATTTTGACGAACCGATAACGGTAATCGTGTGCAAAAACGGCGAGGAATTGTGCAAAGCCGACGGCAAAAAGTTTGTTACAGTGCAATTTCCCGATGCGAGGTTTCACGCTTGGTCGCCGGAAGACCCCTATTTGTACGACCTGAAAATCGTTTCACGCAGGGACATGGTGGAAAGTTACTTCGGTATGCGCAAGTTTTCCGTCAAAAACGTCGACGGAGTGTTGCGTCTGATGCTTAACAATAAGCCCTATTTTCACAACGGATTGTTGGATCAAGGCTATTGGAGCGACGGTTTGTACACCGCCCCCACCGACGAAGCCATGATTTTCGACATTTCTCAAATGAAGAAGTTGGGTTTCAACATGTTGCGCAAGCACATAAAGGTGGAACCGATGCGTTGGTACTACCATTGCGACCGATTGGGAATGTTGGTTTGGCAGGATATGCCCAGCGGAGGTACTCGTCAGCACAAGTTGATAACCATGGTGTTGCCTTTCTTGGGGGTCAACAAGATAAAGGACGACAGTTATCGGCTGTTTTCACGGCAAAGCGACGAAAGTCGCAACATGTACATCAAAGAGTACGGCGAAATGCTCAATCAACTGTACAACTGCACCTGCATTTCCACGTGGGTTCCTTTCAACGAAGGTTGGGGACAGTTTGAAGCCAACAAAGTGGCGGAACTGACCCGACAGTTTGACTCTACACGCCACATCGACCACGCCAGCGGTTGGCACGACCAAGGCGGTGGAGATTTTCAAAGTTTGCACGTCTATTTCAAAAAGGTGCTTTTCAAAAACGACGGTAAACGTGTAACTGCGCTTACTGAATTTGGCGGATACACCTACAAGGATATGGAACACAGTTTCAATCCCGACCACACCTACAGTTACAAAATTTTCCCCGACAGGCAGGCTTTTAACGACGGACTCAAACAGTTGTACGAAGAGGATGTAATTGCCAACATTCCAAAGGGGCTTTCGGCATGCGTGTACACGCAGGTTTCCGACGTAGAGGACGAGGTAAACGGACTTCTGACCTACGACCGCCGTGTGCAAAAGGTGGACGAAACAATGATTAAGGAAATAAACGGCAAGGTTAAGATATGATGCAGGAAAAATTTATGAAAGCGGCATTGCGTCAGGCGGAAATTTCCCGAAAGCACGACGAAGTGCCGATAGGCGCAGTGGTGGTAAAGGATGGCAAAATTATTGCCCGTGCTCACAATACACGCAACGCCTCCAAAAACGCCACCGAGCATGCCGAACTTGTGGCAATATCCCGTGCATGCAGGAAGTTGGGCGATTGGCGTCTGTCGGGATGCGACCTTTACGTAACGCTGGAACCTTGCGTGATGTGTTTGGGGGCGTGTTTCAATGCCCGAATAAGCAATTTGTATTTTGGCGCGTACGACGTGGAAGGCAAAGGATGCGTTGCCGTGGCGGAAATGGTGGGAAAGACATTAAATCACGAATTGTTTTTGCAGGGGGGCATTTTGCAAAAACAGTGTTCCGACATTCTTTCCGATTATTTCCGTGATAAGCGCAATGCAAAGTGTAACGGGTGACGGTGTAAACAGGCAAGTTGCAACACAGTTTGCAAACGCATACCTTTTCACGGAAAAGCAAAGGGATGAAACCGCTTGATAAAAAAACGGCAGGTGAAAACACGTTACAACACTGCAAATAAAAAGTATCGAAAACAAAAAACTGCAAAATGGCAAAATGTGTCGGCAATTGCAAACGGAATCGCCAAAACTTTGTTTGAACAATTTTCTTTACGCAACTTTGCAAAAACATCTACTCCCACAAAAATTTGACACCGAAGGCTTGCCCTTTTGCGTAAAATGCAACAAAAAAACGGACACATTGTGCCCGTTTTTTTTGACCGTATCAAAATTATTGTACCAAATCGTCCTCTTTTTCTTCCGTCTGCTGTACATGTTGCGTATTTTCTTCCGCAGTAGCAGGTGCAGGCGTTTCGACAGGTTCTGCCTCTTGGACGGGTTGGGCGTTTTCTTCAACATCGCTTGCTACCGTTGCGGCGTCTGTTTCCGTTGCAGGTTTTTCCAAAGGTTTGCTGTAACTTTCTTCCGCCGCCTTTTGGCTTTCTTGCAATTTTTCTGCAGATTTTTCCGCCTCTTTCACGTTGGGAGCGTACTTTCCGTTGAGTTTTTCAATGTTGAAATTGATGGTGTTGAACACCAATCCCAATGTGTTTTTGAAACTGTCTGCAAGCAGGCAACGCAGTTTGTTGATGGCGGGAGCAACGTTTTCGGCGGAAACTTTCACCGAAACAATGGCTACAAAACCGCCCTTTTCGTCGGAACGCACCCTAACTTTGCGTACAACCACGCCTTCCACTTCTTTGGTGCAACCTTTCACAATGTTGTTTATCACTTTAATGTTGGTGCGAGTTGCACTTTCGTTGTCGCAAAACAGCAAAATGTCTTTGATGTTTTCCCTTTCGGAGAAGTTCATGTACAAAATGTACGCCGACAACGCCACGTACACTCCTGCAAGCACACACATAAGCACAATAACAACGCTGTTGTTTCCCTGTGCGATTCCGATAACGCCGGTAATGTACAGTATGGAAATAAGCACAAAAATAAGTGTAATGCAAATTTGCGCCACAATGGCAACTTTTTCTGCTATCTTTCTCATAATTCCTCCGTTGGTAATAGTATTACCTTAAAAACTTTTTCAATACCAAAAAAACTTTTCTGTCCACCTTTTGCAGTAAAACCGCAAAAATTTTTGCGAAATTTGCCTCAAATGTCAGGGTAACAAAAAACTTTCATTGCTTCCATTTGTGCAGGCGAAAATTTCCCCTTTGTCTGTACGCTAATTATACAAAATACTGTGTTTATTGTCAACGGTGTTTGACAAACACAACATTGAAAATTTCAATGCGTTACAAAATTTTTGCTCTTTCAACGCAACCGTTGCACTCTGCAAAAATCAGGCGGTAAAATTGTGCCGTCAAGGTGCGTGGAATTTGCTTCAAAGTCGAAAAAACAAATTTGTACAGGCTTTTTTACCTCAAACGATTGACTTTTGCAGGCAAAATTGGTATCATTGAAAGGCTCAAACGTGGTGCGATGCGGACTTTACCGCACGTCGCCCTCAATATTTTGCTGATATGGCTCAGGAGGTAGAGCACGTCCTTGGTAAGGACGAGGTCACCAGTTCGAATCTGGTTATCAGCTCCAAAAAAAACGTCCCTTACAACGAGGGACGTTTTTTTGGGAGCTATGGGGCATCTCCGTCAAAAGCACTCCCAACAAAGAGGAGTGCTTTTTCTTCCGCTGTGTTTCATTTTCCTCAAAAAACACGTCCAAAAACTTGGACTTAAATTATCTTCCGTCGGGCTTTTCTCAATAAACACCCTGACCTTCGGAGTGTTTTTTTGTAAAGTTTTATGTTTGCCGTTGATGTGTTCTCAAAAACGTCCCACAGTGAGAAACAGGGCGTTTTTGTTTTTCGCCATTTGTTTTCAACGTTTTGCACGGCGTTTTGGCTAAGACTTTTGTTTCAGAGTTTGCTTTCAAGTTTTTAAATGGCAAACTTTTTCCAAAGCATATTGACAGTAGGGTCATGTCGTATTACAATCATTTTGTAACTATGCATAAACACGTTGCCAGCAAAAAAGGCGACTGACAACGAAGCATCTAAATTGCTTTCGATGTCGTAAAACGCAAAAAATACGTGAGTTTGACATGAAAAAAGGATTTCAACCAATTCTGGATTATGTGGAAGGGCGAATGTCCATTACGGAATTTCAGTTTTTGTTTGAAACAGACAAATCGTTGCAAAGAACATTGAAACTGCCTATGGATAAAAAATATACTTGTTATAAGAGATATAACTATAACTTATTTGATTTATTCAAAAATTACTATGATTATAAAGGAAAAAGTTGGAATATCTTTGCAAATAGATCTAGTATACAGGGAGAATTAGTGCGACTTTTGGAAGACTACAACATAAGTTATCATATTTATTCAAAATACAAAGAAGAATACAGATTTCTTTTACAGATTCAACCCGATTACATAGACTGCCAAGACGACAGCATATTGCAACCGATAATAGATTCAATTCCCAAAGACCTTTCCAAAACCAAACGCATAGCAATGGGTAAGGAAAAGGTAAAAGCGTTGTTCAAGTACGACAAAACCTATCCCCGCTGGGTACAAGGTGCGGAGTGGCCGATAGTCAACGGCAAACCGCTTGTATTCAGTCATCAGAAAAAAGCCAAAGGCGGAGACATACGAACCTATTACTATTTCTACGACCCTGACACAAAAGAGCAAACGGTAGTAGAACAGTTCGACTAACCCCAACAACATCCGATAAAATTTTGAAAGGGATTCAACGCCGACGGTGCCGTTAAACTTACACTAACCACACGCCCAAACAATCCTGCATCGATTGCAAAAGGAATAAAACAATTAAAGGGATACAACAAAGGATTAGGCGGCGGTTACAAATTAGTACTTGTATTGTATTAGGAGGCGAACATGGATAAGAAGGAAATTCAAGACGTAACAAGGGCATACTTCAAGAGTATCGGTTTTCAAGTGCTGAAAAAGACAAGGTTTTTTTACGATAACGATGAATTAACTTTGCAAGTACTGATGGATCATTCACATTTTGCCGACTTATATACTTTCTACTATTATTTCAGGATCAAGTCACTGCATCCCGAAATAAAGTCAATGCTCAACGACGAGGTTTGGGATACCTTTGGCGGAACTTTGGTCTATCACTACAACAAGGGATTTGGGATCGAATATGCTTTGTGGACAAAAGAGAAGTTTCTGAAAGAACTGGATTTTCTGGTAAAAAAGAACGTAATTCCCATTATGACGGAAGGAATTCCTTACATAAAGAAGTTAGCGAAAGATGATAGGGCATTAGATGCATATATCGATTTTAACGACAAAATGCGAGAACGGATATTGTCATTGAAATAAGCGGAAAAAGAGTTTTCGTTATACTCTTATTTCGCAACATTATACAATAATACAGCCAAGAAAAGATCCCGAAAGCGAGGACAATAAAGACGGCATAGGAATGCACTCTATGCTATTGCAGGTTTAACTGGCGGTGTGGCAGGCGGTTTAGCGGGTGCAGTTTGCGCAGGAGCGTTAAAAGGTGCTGCAATTGGCGCAGTTTCGGAAGCATTGGTTTATGGTACTATTGAAGGGATAACGTCAGTAATAAACAAACAAAGTTTTTGAAACGGATTCGTTAACGGTGCAGCAGACGGGTTTGTGTTTGGCGCTATTATCGGTGCTGTAGTAGGTGGAATACAAGGCGCAAATGGATGATATTGCAAAAGCAGTAGAATTTACTCACAATCCTAATTCTAGTGAGGTAGTTTTGGGACGGAGTGGTGTTTATGAGAAAACAGCAATTTCTCGTGGTGCTACCTATTATCAAATGCCACAGTCACAATGGGAAATTGTCAGCAAACAAAGTTCTCGTGCGTGGAAAATAAATAAGGCATTTTTAAAGCAACAAATAAGGGCAGGAAAAACATTTCTATTGGCAAGTGATCCATTAACAGCAAGTGGATATTATTTCCAAAAGGAAATCAAATTTATTAGCAGATATGTGACATATCAATTAATATGAGGATTTTATGGATAAGTTTGAAAATGCAAAAAAAATATATTTTAATAATTTTGCAAGTACTTACTTTATGGATAGAAATGGTGAATTAAAGGCTTATAAAAAAGCTAAAGTCCCTATTGAACTAGAAAATGTTTGGAAAGAAGAGATAATGAAGAATATACTTGCAGATATAAAATCCGGAAAAGATGTCTATTTAATTTGGAATATCTCATGTATGGATATTCCTGATGAACAAATGTTAAAAATGTATGCAGATTTATCTAGGAGTGAAAATAAAAAAACAATTTTAGACGCATTAATTTCGTTAAAAGAATTATTTTGTTCTGAAAAAAGAGATTTATGGGAACAAGTTCTAACGTTGTTTAAATCTTGAAGAAATAGAATTAACAGCCAAGAAAAGATTCCTCAAAGCGGAACGATTTGCCTCAATTTTGATGCGTAGCAAGCAGTTTTCGGACAGCGCTACCAATTGTAGCAAATAAATCAAGACAAAAAGTCCAAATAAATTTGGCAGAATACATTGTTTCTTGGCATTCGCTTGTAGAAATGGGTGTTTTCAAATTAGATTTGAAATGACACGCAAAAATACAGACATTTGCTATAATACGTTTTGATGAAGCAATTCAATTAAATATTTTGGGAGAGTACAATGCTAAAATTAGATTACAATCCGTGTGCAAAAAAAACATTTGGAATGGTTGTCTAAATTTTCGCCTGAACAGCAACAACGAATAAAAGATCTTGGTGAGGGCAACACAGAAATTCCAAAACTAATAAAACTCAAACGAAACAGAAAACCTGTTGAAGTTCATTTGGGCGACGTTTTTCTCGTAAGCAACAAGCAAGGACTGTACTTTTATGGGAAAGTTATCCGACGCACCAATTCAAAATCGCCAGCCTTTAGTTGGTCGAAAGAATCGTTTGTAGCGTTTATTTTCAAATGTACTACTGTGGAAAAAAATTTAAACAGTTATCTCCCGAATTATGATGATTGTGTTTGTGGTCCTGATATATTTGATGTGAGTTATTGGGGAAAAGGATATTTTGAAATCATTGGGAATGTCCCGCTGACAAAAGAAGAGAAGAAAATGGACATTGGATTTTTTGATAATAACTGGAAATGGGGCAAAGTTTTTATTGATTCTCAAGGAAAAATATTGTCACACTTTCCCCAATATTTCGGCTCGTCGGGATTCACTACGGTTGTGGGCGTAAGCCTTAATCTAAGTGTAGCATACATTACCAATCCAAGTCTATTAAACGAACACAATAATGCACTTCCTACTGTAAACACAGAAGCCATTAATAACAGTGACAAAACAATTAGAAATTTTAAAATAGAAAAAAGCTCGGAAATTACCGAAAAGTTTCAAAAGGAAATAGCCCCGTTTATTTGGGTTGCTATCGATGATGGTTTTTCTGTTTGCCTGAACGTCGGGCACTATTTACAAGACCTTTTCGCCTCCCGCACTGAGGAAGGCTTTTTGGGCAACGGGTATGACTGGGAAAGTTTAGCCCGAGTGTTTTTAGAAGAGAAGCGTCCCAACTTATTGGATGAAATCGACTTTGATTCCGAGGCGGGAATGTTTTGTGCCTATTCTGACAATAAAGACGCTTTGGCGGAATTCGTTGTTAGTTTTAAGAAAACTTGTGAAAACAAACCTTTAATTGCAAAGTTGTTTAGTATGGTAAAAATTGATTGACTTGTGCAAACGAATTCCAAACAGCAATGCCGTTTGCAACATATGAGGAGAACACAGAAATGCAACAATTATATTGCGGATCATATGATATTTACGGGGAATTTCGACGTAAACTCGGCGATGACAGCAACCCGGGCTTTTGTTTTGCATTTAGAATTGAGTATAAACACGACAGCGAAACTTACGGTCTAATAGAAGATGTTAATACAATGGCATTTATATTGGAATTAGATGAAGTGAAGCAAATCATTCGAGAATTGCAATATATGTACGATAACTTGAGAGGTCAATGTATAATTGAGGAACGGGAGGATGTAAGTTTTCTGAAGTTATATTTTGTCGGTCGCTTTCTGAAACTAAAAGGCAAGTTTTCCGGTGAGGCTGACGCACATTTGTTCGGCGAAAATTTGTACTGGGACAAGTATGACGGAGGCATAGACGTTGACCAAACAATTCTTTTACCGTTTATAAATCTATTCAGGTCGGCGATAAAATAAAATTTAATAACAGCCAAGAAAAGATCCCGAAAGCGAGAATAAAGACGGCATGAAGATACGGAAGTATCTCTGTGCCGTCTTTTATTTTAAAAAAATTAAAAAAGGAGAAACGATTATGGAATTCAAAAACAGACAAGCAACCAATCCGGGAAGAGTTACATTGAAAAATGTATCTACGGGCGCAACAACAACCTACGACCTAACCATGGCAGACGAACGGAGCAAGGTCGCTTAACAAGGCAACAATGGACGCTCTCAAAGAGGATATTCTCAATGAAGTACAGTCAAAATCGGACGGAACGTTTGTGCCGTGTTGCACAACTGTGGCGGTTGAGTAGTTCAACGCCGACGGTGTGCCTGTGCGTGTGTCGCTCTCAAAAACTTCTTCGCACATTTAACGCCCATTGACCAAACGGCATGTGGACTACGCAAATTTTAAGAAGTGGCAAGTTGCTTGTCACATTTTTATTGTCCGTTTTCAGTTTTTGTTTTGGCAATTTGTACTTACTTTCAAACGACAACGCTGTCATTAGCGAACGAACACGGAAAATATTTATTTTATGTTTTATATATTGACTTTGTTGTAATATGCTATTACACTTAGGTTACTTAACGGTTAAGTAAAACCGTAAAAAACCAAAAAACAAAAGGAGGAACTTATGAAGCGCAAATTCCTGGCAGTGGCAATAGTGTTGTGCATGACGCTTGTTTTGGCGATGACGGCTTGTACGCCTACCTACACGCTTACACTGTACGATCAAGACGGAAAAACTGTGCTTGGCACGGTAGAGGCAAAGGAGGGCAGCGCACCTGTAAAACCTTCCGATCCGAAAAAGGACGGCTTTGTGTTTGACGGATGGTACGTAACGCCCACCAGCACAAAGCCATACGACTTCACAGCGCCTTTGACGGAAGACGCAGCGGCGTATGCACATTGGGAGACGGAAGGTTACGAAGACAGCAGAAACTGGGTAATTGTCGGCTCGGGAATCGGCTGGACGGCTGAAGACGCAATATCTTTCCAAAAAGTGGAAGGCAGCGGCAACGTCTTTGAAGTTACCGTAGACGTAAATTTGGGCGATGAACTCAAATGCACGGTTTTGAACCCCGACGGCGTTTTGGATTACAACAATGCCGACGGCGCCAATGTCGGTTTCGACCTGTTGACCGACCCCGACGGAAACTTCGATGAAGGCAGCGGCTTGGGCGATGCACCCAAAAACATTATCTGCGCCAACGCAGGCAACTACACCTTCACGTTGACGACGGATCCCGTCAACAGCAACAACTCTCTTTCCGCAGTGCGCAACGGCGACGTTGTGGGCGGCAACGAACCCACAGAGCAGGTAACATAAGGGAAAGAAAATAAAGCCATTCGGAACAAAGTCAAACGGCAGCTCATCCGGGCTGCCGTTCTTTTGTGCGTTTGATTCTATTTAACGCCTTCCATTCCCTCTTATCTGTACTCCGAAATAAGGCGGAAAGCCACCTTTTTTCGGAATAGGATTTTTTACCGTATCGAATCCGATACGGTTGGATGCCGCACTATTTTCAAATAATATATCAGCAATTTCGCATATCCTATTGAAATCCCCGTGCGGATATGCTATAATTATTTCGTAATACGATCCGGACGAGGTGACTGTATGGCAATCAGCTACAACAAGTTATGGAAACTGCTCATCGACAAGGGAATGACCAAGACGCAAATGCGCCTTCAGGCAGATATTTCCACGACGACGCTTGCAAAACTCGGAAAAAATGAGACGGTTTCGATGGACGTCCTCTTAAAGATCTGCAAGCTGCTCGATTGTAACGTCGGCGATATTATGGATGTCATCAATGAGGAGGCAAGCAATGGCAACAAGTAAGAAACTTGAAATCATCTACCATAACGGACAGCCCGACGGCATCCGATCGATCAGACGTCATCTATCGACAATGACGACCTATGTCATTCCGCGTCCTCTGCTTGCCGAGGCAAAAAAGATCACAGGCATCAACCGACCCGGTATTTATTACCTCATCAACGAAAACGACGAAAATAAGATCGCGCAGATCTATATAGGGCAGACGCGCAACGGGGTTGTCCGCCTGGACGATCATAATCGTTCCAAAGATTTTTGGAATAAGGCGATCATGTTCCTTGCCGACAGCAAGACGTTTTCCCTCGATATGATCAGCGGACTGGAAGAATACGCCATTATCAAAGCGCATGAATCCAATCGCTATAAGGTGGAAAACTCCGTCAAGCCCAAGTATGAAATCGATGAGTACGACCTCCCTTCTATTGAAGAGGTGTACGAGGAAATACAGTTCATCATGGCGACGCAGGGCTATAAGCTGGACAACGCAAGGGCAAGCCTGAATGAATCGTCTGTTTTCCATACGACCCGCAATGGGATTAAGGCATACGGCGTTTATGACGGTGATAAATTTCAGGTGCTGGAAGGTTCAGAGGTCAATCTTGCAAAACCCGCAAATCTTGAAAAGTATAACAAACAGCGAAAAGAGTTGCTTGAAAAGGGGGATATCATCCAGCAGGCGGATAAGTATATCTTGAAAGTTACGCTTGAATTCAACACGCCGAGCGGCGCCGGAGAATTTATCCTCGGCGGCTCGATCAACGGCTGGGCGGAATGGAAAGACAAAGATGGCAAGACTTTGGATGAGATATATAGAAAGTAGAAGGACAAGTTTATGGAAAATAAGATAAAACATTTGGAAATGATACAATCAATTATAACAAGGATGGCGCAAAATTCTTTTATGATAAAAGGATGGTCATTGACCTTGGTTGTAGCCATGGTTGCCTTTGTGCCAAAGACAGCATGTCTATTTATTCCTGTTGCAATTATACCTATCTTAATTTTTGCTTGCCTTGATGCTTACTATTTGCAATTAGAGAGAAAATATAAGAAACTTTACGACATAGTAAGAGAAAAAGAAGAATCTGATGTTAATTTTAATTTAAAAATTACTGATCAATGTAAGGAAGAAAGTAATAAATATTGTGTGTGTTTGTTCTCAAGATCAATACTATTGTTTTATTCCCCTGTTTTAATTGCTTGTGTAGGGATTATTTTAGCATTATTTTTGTGAGGCAATGAAGATGAAAGTATTTATAAGCTATCATAGAGCCGATACAAAGTATAGACATAAAGTCGAAAACATCTTAAATAATGCAGGAATAGATTATTATGCGGTTCCTGAAGATGCAGATTTTAACGGCAAAAAAGCTGAAGCAATTAAAACTTTTATATGTAATCGCCTAAAAAAAATGTGATGTTCTAATTTGTCTTATAGGTAAGGAAACATACAGACGCCCTCACGTTGATAGAGAAATTCACACTGCTTTAAAAGGTAAACCGGGTGTCCGTTTAGGAATTATCGTTGTGTTATTGGATACAAGGGGCGATACATTAAAAGATATAGATTTAAAATCATTTCCTGTGAAATTATGGGATAATAAAAATTATGTTGTTTGGACTGAGTATAAAGACTTAAATAGAGACATCATTGAACTATTAAAACAAGCCGCAAACAATTCGCACAATAAGAAATTACAAACAAATCATTCAAATCCCTGCATGCCTTTAAGAGCAAGCCTTTATTATGATAATTAGGAGGAAATAAAATGTATAGAGCATTTAATGTAGCATTAGAGTCAAATAAGTACCTTGGTTATGTGAATACACGGCAATATGAAAATGATAAATCGATATCATTGCAAAAATTACAGAAAATTATTAATTCAAGAGATATAATACAAGCATGGGAAATAAAAAAATTGCTATTGCCAAGTAAACGATATGATATTTTTATTTCGCATTCACATAAGGATTTAGAGTTAGCAAAAGGTTTTGCAAATTATTTGTATTTATTTTTTAACGTAACATGTTTTATTGATTCATTATACTGGGGAAATATAGACGAGCTGCAAAATGAGCTTAACGAATTACATCTTACCTATGATGGTGTGACAAAAAAAAGTTATTATGATTATGAAAAGACATTGCAAGTAGCAAAGCATGCCGATATGATACTTGCAAGCGCATTAACAGAGATGATTGATAATTGTGAATGTGTATTTTTCCTTAATACAGATAATTCTGTTATAAGAGGAACAGAAGCAATTAGTAAAAATGAGACATATTCACCGTGGATATATCATGAGGTTTTTACAACCACAATAATACAAAAGAAGCAACGCAGTAAGTTTAATGAGAGTTATCAATTCAGAGACAACGCAATAAAGCAAATTCCAGATATAAGTTGCGGGTTGGATTTGAGCGGGATGACTGTCCTAAGAGAAGAGGATATTTTTGAATGGAAGATTAAAATTAATTCCAATAAAGATAAACATCCATTAGATGTATTGTATAACCTTAACCCCGAACGAAAGTGAAATTAAAGGATACAAAATATGCCTAAGAAAGAAGTAAAATCAAAAGAACAATCGCTGGAAACTGTCCTTTGGAATTGCCGCGTGGCGCTCAGGACTATTGGCAGCCTTGAAAAGAAGAGGGACGCTATCATTTCGCTTTGCTTTTTAAACTTTGCGAGCGTAAAATTTGAACGCCGCCGCAGGGAAATTATAGAGCAGTATGGCGATGTGCCTGTATTTTTAGAGAAAGTTTCCTTTTACAACGCAGAGAACGTCTACTATCTGGACGAGCATTGCCGTTGGAACTATATTGTTAAAAATGCAAGTGCGGATGATATTGCCGTTAAAATAGATAAGGCGTTGGCAGATATTGAGGCAAAGAATCCACCGCTTAAGGGTGCGCTTCCTCAGCAGCTTTTTGTTTCATTGAATGCCGACAAAGCTGCAATGAAGTCGCTCATCGATGAAGTCAATAAAATCAATGAGGAGCGCTTTAAGGAAGAAGATTTAATCGGCAGGGTATATGAATATTTCCTGCAAAACTATGCTGCCTCCGGCACAAAGGAGGACGGTGAATTTTATACGCCTGCCTGCGTTGTAGAGCTCATCACCGAACTCATTGAGCCGTTCGACGGCGTCGTCTATGACCCTTGCTGCGGTTCCGGCGGTATGTTTGTGCAGAGTATGCGTTTTGTGGACGAGCATAAGGGCAACCGCAAAAAAGTTTCGGTCGTAGGGCAGGAATCCAATCCCGACACATGGCGCCTTGCAAAAATGAACCTGTCTATCCGCGGTATTTCCTGCGATTTGGGTGAAAAGAACGCCTCCACGTTCACCGAAGATTTACATAAGGACAGAAAGGTTCGCTATATTATGGCGAATCCGCCCTTCAATCTTAAAAAATGGCGCGGCGAAGATGAGCTTATAGGCGACCCCCGTTTTAAGGGGTGGGGAGCTATGCCTCCCGTTTCAAACGCTAACTATGCGTGGATATTGCATATGCTCTCCAAAATGGACGAAAGCAACGGCATTGCCGGTTTCCTCCTTGCAAACGGCGCCTTGAACGCAGGTGCTGGCGGTGACGATGAAGGTAGCGAAAATTCGGAATATATTATCCGTAAACAGCTTTTGGAGAGGGATAAGGTGGAGGCAATTATAGTTTTGCCCCGCGATATGTTCTATACAACGGATATTTCCGTAACGCTGTGGATTTTGAATAATAACAAAAAGGCTCACGAACTGAACGGCAGAATGTTGCGTGACAGAACTAATGAAGTGCTGTTTGTCGATTTGCGCCGTTGGGACGATAACACCGAAGAATATGTGCTTGACAAGAATAAAAAGAAGAAAAAGACGGTGCTCTCCCGTAAGCAGATAGAAAAAATTCGTGACCTGTATTTTGCTTGGCAGAGTGCTGACAGAAGTCTGTATAAAGATGTGCCCGAATACTGCAAGGCGGTTACGCTTGAAAGCGAAAACGGCATCAGGGCAAATAACTATACCCTTACGCCCAGCAAGTATATTGAGTTTATTGACCACGACCTTGATATCGATTTCTCCAAGGAAATGGCGCGTATTCAAAATGAAATGAAGGAAGTTATTGAACAGGAAAAGCAGTCGCAGCAGCTTTTAATTAAGGCATTTGAAGGTATCGGCTATGGCATTGAGTAATTATAAGTTAGGGGAGTTGATTTCAGAAGTTAATCGATATAATACAGATAAGCTATATGGTATAGATGTTGTTCGCGGCGTTTCAAATCACAAAACAATAATGAAAACGAAAGCTAGCATTGATGCCGATGTTATAGCCAAGTTTTTAATTATTCAACCCGATGAGTTTGTGTATAATCCACGCACAACGCGAATGGGTGAAAAAGTAGGATTAGCTTACAATGATACAAATTGTTCGCTTTTATTTTCTTTTAATAATATAGGATTCAAAATAAAAGATAAATCGCAAATATTGCCACAGTACTTATACATTTATTTTTGTAGGAACGAATTTGATAGATATGCAAGAATAAATTCATGGGGAAGCGCAACGGAACTATTCACATTCAAGGAAATGTGTGATATTGATATTGAATTGCCGCCGATAGAGGTGCAGCAAAAGTATGTTGATATTTATCAAGGTATGGTGAATAACCAAAAGGCATACGAGCGTGGCTTGGAAGACTTAAAACTTGTCTGCGATGGCTACATAGAAGACCTCCGTCGAAAGCTCCCTTCCGAACCGATAGGTAAATATTTATCTTTGAGCGATAGAAGAAACGATATAGGACTTGGGTTGGAAGCTGTTAGAGGAATATCAACGAGTAAAGAGTTTATTGAAACAAAAGCAGATATGGAAGGCGTAGGGTTAGCAAATTATAAATTAGTGCAGCCAAACTATTTTGCCTATGTTGGCGACACTTCAAGGCGTGGAGATAAGATTTCTCTTGCTCTGAATACGACGAATGAAACATTTTTAGTTTCTTCTATATCGTATGTGTTTACAACTTCTATCGATTTATTAGCAGAATATTTGATGTTGTTCTTTTCAAGAGATGAGTTTAATAGATATGCGCGTTTCAACTCTTGGGGGTCAGCAAGGGAATCGTTTAACTTTGACGACATGTGTAACGTTAAAATTCCCATTCCAGCTATCGAAGTGCAAAAGTCTATTGCGGATATATTCAAAGTTTATAACACTCGCAAGCGCATTAACGAGCAATTAAAAGCTCAAATCAAAGACATTTGCCCTATTTTAATTAAAGGCTCAATCGACGAAGCGAGGAGATGATATGAAGTGTATTAGCGCAATAACTCGCAGAGATATAATCGATGTAATTTGTTACGGCTTTGTAGTGGTTGATGACGTAGAAATTAAGATGACTTATTGGGGGAGGTTGGATGAAATTGCGTTTTTACAAAGAATATATCCGTTAGCTGAAATGCCGTCTTATGATAATCGTTATGCAAGTGCCTTGGGTGATATACGACAACATACTGTTAATAATAATGATTGGGATGATAACTGGGTATTCTCTGATGATAGATTCCATTTGGGCAATGGCAGTGAGGATGAACCACTTTTAAATTTTTTATGCGAAATGTTTCATCCTTTTGTTAGGAATGAAAAAGAACCATGGGGAGAGTTTTTAATTAAATTCAATGAATTACTTGCCCCTGATGGATATGAACTATATGAGAAAAGTCATATTTCTGGACGAGCTGTTTATGGTTACCATCGCTTAGATTTTATAGAAACAGATCCTCCAATAGAATTTGTTCATGCAGAGCTTAAAACGATTGGTAGTGGATCTTATGCTACAGTATCTAAATATTATGATAAAAGGTATGATAGGTGGTTTGCTGTAAAAAAGGCGAAGCAAAATTTAGATGACAAAGAACTAATCCGCTTTCGTCGTGAATTTGACGACATGAAAAAATTGAATTCACCCTATATTGTTGAAGTCTATACATATGACGTAAAAAAGAATCAATATATCATGGAGTTAATGAGTGAATCAATCGAAAAATATGTATTGAATAATAATGCGAATTTAGCATACTCTGTTAGAATAAATTTGATCATGCAAACTTTACGAGCAATTGAGTATATCCATACGAAAGGCTATTATCATAGAGATATATGCCCGAAAAATATTTTAATAAAGAAATATGATGATACCATAGTTGTAAAATTATCAGATTTTGGTTTAGTAAAAGAAAACAATAGTGAACTTACTTCGGATAGTACCGATATAAAGGGATACTATAATGATCCAGCCTTACAAATTGAGGGATTTAAAAATTATGGCATTCTGCACGAAATATATGCTTTAACACGACTTGTTGTCTTTATTTTAACAGGAAAAAATAACTATGATAAAATAAAAGATGCTAAGATCAAAAGCTTTTTAGCAAAAGGAACGAATCCTGATAAAAGTAAGCGGTTTCAAACAATCGATGAACTGAGACAAGCGGTGCGGTTGCTTTAGTCAAAAGATAAGGGTGTTATGATGAATACAGAAGAATTAACAGCATACATAAAAAACTATTTAGAAAATGATAAAACCCGTAGTGCAATTATGCTTACGGGTGCTTGGGGGCGTGGTAAAAGCTATTATATCCAGAATGTCCTTGCTAATGAATTAAATAAATGTAACTATGACATTGCAATAGTTTCTTTGTATGGTTTAAAAACAATAGCGGAGCTTAATAAAAGTATATATTTAGAACTCAGAGCGAAAAAGGCACTAAAAAAATTAGTAAGCAAAAAGAAAAATAAAGAAACGAAAAAGAGTAATAAGTTATTTAATTGGTTAAGCAAACACGGCAAGGAAGCAGCAAGCGGAACGGCTTTAGTCGGAAAGACCATAATTAAAGGTGTTGCTGGATTTTTTAATGTGCCTGTGGAGTTTTCTGACAAAGATTTAGAGAAATTATATACCTCTATCAATCTTAACGATAAACTTATTGTATTGGAAGATTTAGAGCGTTCCGGCATTGATATTATTGAAATAATGGGTTATGTGAATAACCTTGTAGAACAAGACGGCGTTAAAGTTTTGCTTGTTGCAAACGAAAATGAGATTATAAAATATGAAGATAAAGAGGAGACGGATAAGGACGGTAAAAAAATACAGAAAAAAGTACCAACCAGGATAACGGAAGAGTATTTGCGTATAAAGGAAAAAACTGTTAGCGATACTATATCGTTCTGTGCAGACCTCAATGATTCAGTAGAAAATATTTTAAGATTGTTTAATAATCATTATTTTAATGAAGCGCTTAAAGAAAAAACAAATGCAGGAATACCGCTTATTGTTGATGAAATTGAAAATGTAATGTTTGAGGTTAAATGTTATAATTTAAGAGCACTATTGTATTCTTGTCAAAAAACGTTGGATATGTTTCTTAAATCGCAGGGAGATTGCGAAATTCCTTATTTTCGTTTTGTGTTGTGCTCTAATACAGCATTCGCATTGAAGCTAAGCCAGAATAGTAATCTTGAATGGACAGATAATATAAAATCGCCTAATGAACTTGGTAGTTACCACTTCCCTTTGTATAGATGTTGTTATGACTATATTAAAAGACAGTTTTTTGATTGTGAACAGTTTAAGCGAGATGAGTCGTCATATATAAGGCAAAAAACTTTCGAAGTAAAGCAAAAAGATTTACAAACTGCATTGGACATATTATATATCTTTTACGAAAGAACAGAGACGGAAGTTTCAGCGGCAGTTGAAAAAATATATGAATACCTAAAGGAAAAAGAAAACTTTTTTCCTTTTGGGCAGTATAGTAAGTTAGCAAACTATCTGATTGCAGCAAGGCAATGTGTTAATGATGAAAAAATAATCGACAGTTGCAAGGAAGAAATATTAAATAAGCTATATGGTACTGTCATTAATAATGAAGTAATACATGACTTAACATATCATGATGGCATTGAACTTTGGACAGATAAGCAAAAAGACGAATATTCCGCTTTTAAGCAAGAAATGTTAAATGCTGCGAAGGCGGAAAGTATAGTTGTATTAGAGAGAGTTTCTTCTCCCGATGATGTTAAAAAGCTTGCGAACAGTATTAGTAATAACTTTGAAAGATACGTCGGAGGGCGAGATTTTGCAGGGCGGTTAGATATAGATGGCATATTAAAAACATTACCAAGCTGTAGCACTAGCATAATTAGCAGTTTAAGAGGGGCATTTATTGAACTATATCGTTCTGTTAACATAAACGAATTTTTAGCGGCAGATAAGCCTGCGCTAACGCTTTTAAAAGAGGGGATAGCCAAAATGATTGCAGATGGCAATATTGATGACAAAGTAAAAACGCTCCAACTAGAATGGTTTATTGGAAATTTAGAAGATATTATTACAAGATTAAGTTAAGGTGGGAACAATGAACTATCATTTTACAAAAGGGAATTTTACGGAATCGGAACTTGAAAAGGCGATTATCGAACTTTTCAAACAACAGGGCTATACCTATTTGCGTGGCGATGAAATCCATCGTCCGTTTAAAGATGTCCTTTTGTATGATGACCTTAAAGCTTTTTTGCTTTCCCAATACCCCGATTTAACACAGTCTGAATTAAGTAAAATTATCAGCCGTCTGGACAACCTTTCTGCCGTTCCTCTTTACGAAGGTAACCGCGATACATATCGCCTAATTTCCGAAGGCTTCGATTTTGTGCGCGAAGACCCTTCAAAAATCGGGCTCCATATAAATTTTATTGATTTTGATAACATTGATAATAACTCATTCAAAGTAATAAATCAGTTTATCGTGGAAGACGGGCAGACGCGTATCCCCGATATGCTCATTTTTATCAACGGTATTCCCGTGAGCATTTTTGAATTCAAAAGTGCCATAGAGGAAGGGAAGACCATACATAATGCGTGGGAGCAAATTACAATACGCTACGCGCGGGATATTCCTTCATTGCTCAAATATACCGCTTTGTCTGTTATCTGCGACGGCGCAAACACGCGTTTGGGCACAATATTTACGCCTTATGAATTTTATTATGCGTGGAATAAGGCGAATGAACAAGATACCGTTGCAAACGGCATAAGTTCGCTGTTTACAATGGTAGAGGGCGCGTTCGCAAAAGACAGAGTTTTAAGCATATTGCGGGATTTTATATTTTATCCCGACGACAGCGAAAAGCAGGAAGCAATTATTTGCCGTTATCCTCAGTTTTTTGCCGCCAATAAAATGCTTTCCAATATAAAAGCGCATAAAAAGCCCGAAGGCGACGGCAAGGGCGGCATTTACTTTGGCGCGACGGGCTGCGGCAAGACATATACTATGCTGTTTTTATCGCGCCTTTTAATGCTACGCGACAGGGATACTTTCCATAACCCGACAATCGTTTTGATCACAGACCGTGAAGATCTCGACACGCAGGCATCAAAGCTGTTTGTTACGGCTAAAAAATATTTGCATGATGAAAATGTCCGCAGTATCGAAACGCGCGCCGACTTAAAAGAGACCCTTTCGGGCAGAGAAAGCGGCGGCGTTTATATTACAACTATTCAGAAGTTTTGCGAGGGCATCGGTGTTCTGTCTGAAAGGAGCAATATCATCTGCATTTCGGATGAGGCGCACAGAACGCAGACAGGCGTAGGTGCCAAGCTTAAAAAGACGAATAAGGGTCTTTATACTACTTACGGTTTTGCCGAATATTTGCGCAGAAGTTTCCCCAATGCAACCTATTGCGGCTTTACGGGAACGCCTATCGATGAGGCAATTGCTGTCTTTGGCGATATTGTCGACTCTTATACAATGAAAGAGGCAAGCGATGACGGTATCATAGTCCGCATTGCCTATGAACCGCGCCTTGTCCGCGTTATTTTGTCGGAGGACGACGCAAAGGAAATTCAAAAGTATTATAACCTTTGCGCAGAGCAAGGTGCCAATGAGGAGCAGATCGAAGAAAGCAAGCGCGCAATGAGCAAGATGACGGCGATTTTAGGACATCCCGACAGATTGAAGAAGCTCGCCGCAGATATCGTTCAGCACTATGAAACTTTATGTGCTGAAAAACCAGAAATCGTACAGAAGGCAATGATTGTATGCGCAGACAGGAAGTTGGCATTCAGAGTTCTAAAAGAGATTTTAAAACTTCGTCCCGATTGGGGTGTTGCAAAAAAGTGTGAGGACGAAAGCGCTGTTTCCGCCGAAGATTTAGAGCAGATGACGGAGATACCAAAGATTAATCTTGTCGCAACCCGTAACCCCGATGACGAGAAAGAATTATTTGACCTCTGCGGCACCAAGGAACACAGGCAAAAGCTTGATGAGTTGTTCAAAGATACTAAATCGAATTTTAAAATTGCAATCGTAGTAGATATGTGGATAACGGGCTTTGATGTTCCGTCCCTTGCCGTGATGTATATCGATAAGCCGTTGCAGAAGCACACCCTGATTCAGACGATTTCGCGTGTCAACCGCGTATTCGAGGGGAAAGACAAGGGGCTTATCGTCGATTATATCGGTATCAAAGCCGAGATGATGGAGGCTATTAAAATATACGGCGGCCCTCAGGAGAGCCCTGTCGACGAGTTGAATGTTTCCTTAGGGATATTCCGCAATCACTTGAAATTGATTGACGACTTGCTGTGCAATTTTAATGCAACAAAGTTTTTTGTCGGCGAACCGTTAGAGCGCCTTATGTGCTTGAATCTTGCGGCTGAATATGTGCAATCGTCAAAAGAAATGGAAAGCCGCTTTATGACACTTTCAAGAAAAATGAAGGCGGCATATAACATTGTTTTTCCTTCCGGTGAGCTGATGGAAGCAGAAATAGCAAAAGCACAATTTTATCTTGCAATACGTTCGATCATCTATAAACAGACGAAGGGGGATGCTCCCGATGCTGAAATCATGAACAGGGTTGTGGAAGGGATGGTGCAGAAAGCAATTTCCTGTACCGGCGTGGAAAACATTGCTGATGAAAACAAATCGATTGATTTGTTCAGCGATGAGTTTGAAAAGCAGTTAAAGTCAATAAAACTACCCATTACAAAATTCAATGCTTTAATTAAATTGCTACGCAAGGCGATTATTAGCTATGGGCACGTAAACAAGGTAAAAGCGATTGAGTTCGATGAGCGGCTGCGCAAAGTCGTGGAAATTTATAATACTCGAGATAAGTTGGTGTTTACAAGCGAAGTGGTTGCCGACTTCGTAAATGACCTTTCCGACGAGCTAATTAAGATTTTCAAAGACTTGGAGGTGGACAAAACTTCCTTCGAGACTATGGGCATTACATATGAAGAGAAGGCGTTTTACGACATTCTCGTAAAAGTGCGTGATGAACACGGCTTTGTCTTCGCAGACGAAAAGTGTATTTCTCTGGCAAAAGAAATCAAGAAACTTGTAGATGACAAGGTTCAGTATGCGGATTTCTTTAATCGTGATGATATTAAAAATCAGTTGAATATGGATTTGACGGTTCTGCTCTATAAAAATGGATATCCGCCTGAATGGGACGAAGAAGTATTTAACAAGGTTATGGAGCAGGCGGAAAATTTTAAAAAGTATAACGGATAAATTCAATTCGGAGGAAGATATGGCTGAAAAAGATGATAAAAATACGCTGACGGGGACGTTTAATGAAGTTGTCAGCATCATAGAGAAGGCGCGGGAGAGGGCGTATCGGAAGGTCAACGAGGAACTCATTCTCATGTATCGCGACATCGGAAAATACATAAGTGAGCACGTTGAAAGTGCTGCTTATGGCGACTCCTTTGTGGATGAGCTTGCCGACTTCTTTGCGAAAAATTATCCCGACTTGAAGGGTTTTACCCGCCGCGGACTGTATAGAATGAAGCAGTTTTACGAGCTCTACAAGGATGATGAAAAAGTGTCACCGCTGGTGACACAATTGAGTTGGACACACCATCTTATTCTAATGTCCGCCTGCAAGAGTGCCGAAGAGCGCCTGTTCTATATGGCTCTGTGTATTAAGGAACGTTACAGCAAGCGCGAATTGCAGCGGCAAATTGACAGCGGATATTACGAGCGGTTTATGCTCTCGCAAAAGCCTGCAACACCCGCCATTGCCGAGGCGAAGAGGGCGACGGGCAATGTATTCCTCGATACTTACACGCTTGATTTCCTCGACCTGCCCGAAAGCGTTTCCGAGCGCGATTTTTCCTCGGCTATCGTCAATAACCTCAAAAATTTCATTCTGGAAATCGGAAAAGACTTTACGTTTATCGGACAGGAATATCGCGTGCAGGTCGGCAATCACGACTATTTCATCGATCTGCTGTTCTTTCACCGTGGGCTCTCCTGTCTTGTTGCGTTTGAACTTAAAATTGGCGAATTCAAGCCTGAATATGTTGGCAAAATGAATTTATATCTTGAAGCGCTTGACCGAGACGTGAAGAAGGCGAATGAAAATCCGAGCGTCGGCGTTATTCTTTGTGCCAGTAAGGATGACGAGGTCGTAGAATATGCGCTCAGCCGTAGTTTATCGCCTACATTAGTTTCGGAATACAGGTTAAAACTTATTGATAAAAAACTGTTACAGCGCAAACTCAAAGAGTATGTGGAGCTTGCGGAAAATTCATTAGAAGAACCGGAAAACTAACAATTAGATTACATATCATGAGAGATCCCCGCGGGGTGTGCAGAAATGTGCGCCTTGCGGGATTTTTTATGCCGTAAAAAATTTGGGGGTTATTTTTGCCATAGTGTAAACTTTTCGGGCTCTTACCTGGATACCTATTGAGAGGGTATGCTCGGACAAATGAAAACTTTGTGAAATTTACGATTTAGACACCAAACTTTTGCCGTTTTCGTGGCTACTAAGTGAGGGGGCTTTGTGTGGGCTAATATAAAAATCGGATAAAATTTTCGGAGATCGCTTGTATTTTTGCCATCTGACTTGCCTCCCTATTGAGGGGATATTTACATTTTCCCCATGCATGTCGGGGGCTAATGGTAAAATTGTAAGAAATTTTTGAAAAAGTTTTCAAAAATACCCCGCCATTCGGCTTAAAAAGTTCCTTATTATAGTGAGGGGGATTTTTATCGGTTATTCTGCGACAAGGAAAACAAACACTTTTTTGCGTGGGACCACTTGAGTTATGGCCGTTTTTTCTCTAATAAGTGAAAGGCAAAATTATACGTTTTCGTGGACGTTGAATAAGGAGAGACCAGCATTGCAACGGCATAACACTTCAAAGCAATCTGCCGCCGTTGTGGAGAAAGATATGAGCAATCGACAGATAATAAGACCACCATGATACTGCGAAAAGCGGAAAGCAAAACAGGCATAAGCAATCTGTTCCCTATTGTGTTGTATAAGCGGAGCGGACTGCCGATTTTCGAAATGGCGAGGTACGCAAGTGGCAAGCCACTTGCCGCGTTTTCAACGCGCCTCGTTAGGGGAAATGCTTTCCCCTAAAACCCCATTACAAACAAAGAAACAACTTTTTGGAGGTACGACTATCGAGAAGAAAACAGTAAAACGAAACAGACCCATCACCTATTCTTTCCGCGTATCGGAGCGGGAACGGCGCATCATTGATGAGAAGGTAAAGACGAGCGGATTGAGCAGAACGGACTTTCTGATCCGCGCCCTGACGGACAAGCCCGTTTCCGTGATCGCGAACGGCGGGGAGATCTTGCAGGAGCTCAAACGGCAAGGCAATAACCTAAATCAGGCGGTGCGAAATTGCTACTTCTATCCCGACGAAAAGGACAAGGTTTTGTCCGCCGCGGAAGAGTGCAAGAGGGTGTATCGCACATTGCTCTCCGTTATCGGGGGAAACTAAGATGCCGCTTTTGAAAGGTGCGGCGGGCAAGGCA
>ERZ1643249.997-NODE-997-length-29587-cov-4.388325_pt1 | contig 29587 bp, 29 predicted proteins | sample MGYA00579263_ERZ1643249 | MGnify/ENA primary metagenome ERZ1643249 (study PRJEB29033, sample SAMEA4952264) | chicken gut metagenome | biome: Broiler Chicken; feature: Gastrointestinal Tract; material: Caecum | place: Ireland | collected 2018 | study: Broiler...
CACCAGAAATACATCGCAGTCCGCGTCCGGATCCAGATTGTTTTTCATCCGGCTCACATAGGAGGAACTCCCACTGTCCACCAGGGTCGTGCCGCTGACCGCTTCCTTGACCAGGTTCATACCCAGCCGCGTGGTAAGATACTCGCCCACTGCCTGCTCCATGGAGGCTGCGCCGTAAGTCACGGAGGACCCCAGGGCAAACATGGTCTCCCCCTTCATGGGGCTGTACTCATTCTCCTCCAGATTCGCGAAATCGTACTCCTCGGCGTTTCCCGGCAGACGTTTCATCCGCATTTCCTGAAGCCCCTTCAGCGGCCCCATGCCGCCCAGCAGTCCCAGAAGAACCATCTGGATCACAACCAGAATTACTACCACAATCACAACAATCATCACAATTTTCTTCCTCTTTTTCGTCATAAAAACTCCCTTCTGCGAAATTTGAAAAATACCTTCCAGATTCATTTTAAGGGAGTTCTTTATTACCGTCCAATTACAATTTAAAATATCTTTATAATACAAAACCTATATAACATTTCAGACTTCTGCGTCCAGCTCACGCATCCCCGGCCAGTTCCGCCTTCTGCTGCACCGTCTCAAAGTATTCCCGGATACCGTCCATGCAGGCCCGATCCTCCCTGGTAATGTACTTTTCCTGTGGATAACGGAGACAGACGGTCCGCCGGACGTCGAAATCCTCCAGTTTTTTCATCCGCACAAAATCCTCCCCGAATCCCTTCCAGGAGACGGCCGGAACCAGGGCCATCCCCTGGCCGCTTCTGAGCAGATCCCGCATCAGGCTCGGATTGTCCACCCACACGGCTGCCTCCGGACGCTTCGCCGCCAGGGCGAGATTTTTCTGCACAATCGCTCCCAGCGCCCAGTTCTCATTGAGACAGATAAAGTCCTCTTCCAGCACATCCGCCAGTTTCAGATGTTCCCGCTCCGCCATCGGATGATCCGCCGGGAGGGCCAGAAGGATCTCCTCCTCGAAGAGCACCTCATAGCGTCTCCCCTCATAGATCTGATTTCCCCCGGAAAAATAGTCCTCCGCCCGGCCGTCCAGAGCGATCACGTCGATATCATTTTCCTGTGTGCCCTTCTGCCTCCACTGGAAAATATGGTATTTGATCTGGGGCGTACGCTTCTTCAGAAACTGCAGCATCTGGGGCAGGTGCATGGAAGCGCAGCCAATGTATATGGACACCTCCCGGTGGGCTCTGGCGTTGTTCTCCTCGATCTCCGTCAGCGCGCCCCGGTAAATTTCCTCCATGTTTTTGGCTGCCCGCAGCATGATTTTTCCGTTCTCGTTTAAAATCAGGCGTTTTCCCCGGCGTTCAAACAGCGGGAAACCCAACTCCTCCTCCAGCCGCTTGATGGTCTGACTCAGCGACGGCTGGGAAATGTGTAAAAGCTCCGCCGCCTCGGACATGTTCTCCGTCCGGGCAACCGCCACAAAATTGTTGATCTGATTCCAGGACTGCATCTCTTTTCCTCCCCTGTCAGACTTTCTTATGCTTTTATTAAATACCTTTTTGATATAATTTTCAAGTGATATAGATAGAAAGATTTCCTATTATACTATTTCTCCCGGATGGGCTATAATAGTTTTCAGAAAAGATACACACAAAAGGAGGAGTACACTATGGACAAGGAAAACAGTTTCGGGAAACTTCCCGAGGGGATGGACGAGGAGCAGGCAAAGGCCATGAAAAAGATGGGCGACGCCATGCAGACTCAGATACGCCAGGAGCAGAACAAAAAGGTAAAGAACTTCAAACAGCTGAACGCCATCGCGAAGAAGGGAGGCATTCTCTTTACCGGCTCTTCTCTGATGGAGCAGTTCCCGGTCTGCGAGATGTGCATGGACGCGGGCTTTATGGAGCCGGTCTACAACCGGGGCATCGGCGGCTTTACCACCGACGATTTTCTTGAGAACATCGACGCTCAGCTTCTGGATCTGGAACCGTCCAAAATTTTCATCAACATCGGCACCAACGATATGGGGCCTCAGTACGGAGAGAACTGGATGGGACGGCTGTTAAACAACTACCGCGCGATCCTGACCCAGTGCAAGGAGAAGCTTCCCGACGCGGAAGTCTACATGATGGCTTACTACCCGGTCAACGATCACATGCCTGATCGGCCATTCTACTCCACCTTTATGTTCCAGGTGCGCAACAAGAAAAATCTGGCCCTGGTCAACGCCGAGATGGAGAAACTGGCGGCGGAATTCGGCTATCACTTTATCAACGTCAACGATGGCCTGACCGACGAGAACGGCGATCTGAAAGAGGAGTACACCATCGAGGGCATCCACATGTACCCGGACGCTTACCGTCATGTATTCCGCAACCTGAAACCGTATCTGATGGGGGAATAAGAAAATGTCAATCGCAGTCATCTTGCTCCAGCAACTGATCATCATGGTACTGCTGATGGCGGCCGGTTATCTGATGTTCAAGGGAAAGAAGATTTCCCTGGAAGGTTCCCGCAGCCTGGCCAATATCCTGGTCTACCTCTGTCTGCCCTGCGTCATCATCAAGGGTTTTCTGGTGGAGCAGACTACCCAGGCCACCATCGGCCTTCTGATCAGCGCTGTCGCCGCCGCGGTTACCCTTGGGGCGGCCATGTGGATCTCCAGGATCTTTTTCAAGAAGGACGCTGTGGCAAATTTCGCCAGCGCTTTCTCCAACGCGGGGTTCTTCGGCGTTCCGCTGATTACCGCATGCATCAGCGACGGAGCCACCTTCTACGTGGCGGCCTTCATCGCCTTCCTGAATCTGCTGCAGTGGACCTACGGAGTGGATCTTCTGACCGGCGGGCGGGGAAAACTTTCCCTCAAAAAAGTCATTACCGCCCCCTTTATGATCGCAATCCTGATCGGCCTGTTTTTCTACTTCAGCGGCATCGCCATGCCTCATATCCTGCTGCAGTGCGTCAACTTTCTGGCAGGATGTAACACGCCTGGCTCAGACCAGTGCGGCGGCCATGTTCAAAAAGAAAGTGCTCTACGGCGTGTCCGCGGTTCGGCTGATCCTGATCCCGCTGGTTACGCTGGCGCTGCTGTCCCTGCTGCCCGCGGCGTACATGGAGATGAAAATGGCGATCCTGATCGCGGCCGCCTGCCCGGTGGGCTCCAACGTGGCGGTCTACGCCCATCTTCACGACAGGAATTACCCCTACGCCGTGGAGACCGTGGTCATCTCCACGATTCTCTCCCTGATATCCATACCGCTTCTGGTGGCTCTGGCCCAGATGGTCTGGTAGATATCCGACAGTACGGCTTTGTCAAACGCAGACATTCAAAAAGGACTGTCGCATCCATGATGAAAAAATCACAGATGCGGCAGTCCCTTTCTGTTCTACCATTCCTGTCTATCACAGGTTCAGATCACATTGACAAGAAGCCGTTTCCGATCCCGCTCCTCCATGAGGCGCAGCGCCCTTCTGGCCTTGGAATAGGTGTTGCGGTTGATTCTGATCACGCAGACTTCACTGGCTCCGTGGTACTTTTCCCTCTTGAAAAAGGGAACGTGCTTCCAGTGCTTGGTAAACGGGATCGCATTGTTTACCAGCACCTCTGTCGTCCGCTGGCTGACCCTGTGATTGGTGGTACGGCAAAGCACCACATCCTTGTCAATGTGTTTGTCAAAACTCAATTTTCTTTTCATATGTATCTGTCTTCTCTCGCCTGTTTTTTGCTTTTCTCTTTATGTATCACAAACTGCCCAGCTTGGAAACCGCGTCCTCTCCCACGAGCATCTGCCCGTGTTCCTCAACGGCGAATCCGCCCTGCTCCTCCGTAAATGCGAAACTGCAAAATTCCGAAAGCGTCATGATGGCGTCTGTGATATCCTTTCTTCTGTGGGCGAATTCCAGGCGGAGATAGTACTGATCCTGATACTTATACAGACGGGAGGAATAAATCCTGCGGCCCATCAGCTGTCTGCACAGCCTGAGCACCTCCTCCATTGAGTTCTGTACTACCCATACCGGCATCTCTCTCTCCTCACTCTGCTCTTTCCCGGCCTCCGGTGCTTCATCTTCCGCCCTGTCGGCTGTATCCTCACAAACCGTGGATTTGCCCTCGGAAGATTCCGTATCCCCAGAGATTTGCGCCGTTTTCAGGCCTTCCTCCGATGCCTCTGCATCGGTATCCCGGGCCTCTGCGGCCTCCCCGGAAGGCTCGCTCTTTTCGGACAGCTCTGCGTTCTTTCCCGCCTCCGCGGCCTGCTCCGCCATCCTCTGCGCCTCCTGCATGATCTTCTGGAATCCCAGCAGCCGTTCCCGGAAATCCTCCAGACGGTGCTGCATCTTTCCCTCCTCGTCTTCCACAATCAGAAGGGAAATATCTCCGGACCGCAGCACCGACAGCTGTACGCTGAAGGCATGGCCGATGGTGTCCATATCCAGTTCATCTCTGGCCTGTTCCACAATATCCCGGAGAAACTCCTCCGTCTTGTCTCTGTGGTCCAGAAAATCGTCAATCTCTATTCCTTTCTCCCACATCTCCTGCTGAGAGATAATACAGCGAATTGTGGTATCGCTTATCTTCTTAAACTTCATAGAACAAACACCTCTTCTCGTTCTCTATATCTGTTTATCTATAACATATGCAAGGTATCTTTTGTTTTTCTTACATTATACTATAATATCCGGATTTTACAAATGTTAGTTTCCGGTAAATTTCCGGCAATATTTCTCTGATTTTTTTGATTTTATGGTTCCTTTCAGCACAAATCTGTGTTAATATCTATGTATAGAAGGTTTTAGCTGATCCTTCTTGTGGCTCACGCTCGCCACCATTCCATTCGCGTGAGCCACTTCTTTTTGTCTTTTTTCGAATAAAGAAAACCCGGAGAACCTTTTACAGGCTTTCCGGGTTTTTCTTTTACGTTCGATTCTTTGTGAAAAATGCCGGTGGCGGGACTTGAACCCGCACTGCGTTGCCACAAACAGATTTTGAGTCTGCCTCGTCTGCCAATTCCGACACACCGGCGCATTCGCTGATGAAAACCATCAACGAAATCTAGTATATAATAAGTTCCCTTTTCTGTCCAGTAAAAAATACAATTTTTTCTACTGAACCAGCCCCTTGATAATGTCAAAGCAGTCAAAGGTGGCAAAGTAATCCCGCGGGGTCTCCGCCCGGCGGATCATCTGGAAGGAACCGTCCTCCTTCAGGAGAACCTCCGCCGATTTCAACTTGCCATTGTAATTGTAACCCATGGCGTATCCGTGGGCGCCCGTGTCGTGAATATAGAGGTAGTCGCCCATATCGATCTTCGGAAGCATACGGTCAACCGCAAATTTGTCGTTGTTCTCACAAAGAGAACCGGTCACATCGTACTTGTGATCGCAGGGAGCATCCTCCTTGCCCAGCACCGTGATGTGATGATACGCTCCATACATAGCCGGACGCATCAGATTGACCGCGCAGGCATCCACGCCGATATATTCCTTGTAAATATGCTTCTCGTGGATGGCCTTCGTCACCAGAGCGCCGTAAGGCCCCGTCATGAACCGCCCCATCTCCGTATAAATCGCCACATCGCCCAGGCCGGCCGGGACGAGAACTTCCTCGTACACCTTCCGCACGCCCTCTCCGATAATCCGGATATCGTTGGGCGTCTGATCCGGCCGGTATGCGATACCCACACCGCCGGAGAGGTTGATGAAGGAAATCTCGATGCCGATCTTCTCCTTCAGCTCCACCACCAGCTCAAAAAGCGTTCTCGCCAGACTCGGATAGTAATCATTGGTTACCGTGTTGCTGACCAGGAAAGAGTGCAGGCCGAATCGCTTCGCCCCCTTCTCTCTCAGCAGCTGATATCCCTCAAAAAGCTGCTCCTTGGTAAATCCATACTTGGCATCGCCGGGGTTGTCCATGATACCGTTGCTGATGGTGTAGACTCCTCCGGGATTGTACCGGCAGCTTATGGTCTCGGGAATATGACCGATCGTATCCTCCAGAAACTGGATGTGGGTAAAATCATCCAGATTGATGGTAGCTCCGATCTCATCCGCGTAACGGAACTCCTCCGCCGGTGTATCGTTGGAGGAAAACATAATCTCCTCCCCCTTTACCCCCAGCTCGTGGGACAGCATCAACTCCGTCAGGGAGGAGCAGTCCGTGCCGCATCCGTATTCTCTGAGAATATTGATCAGGAACGGATTGGGGTTCGCCTTTACCGCAAAATACTCCCGGAACCCTTTATTCCAGGCGAAAGCTTCCTTTACCGCCTGAGCGTTTTCCCGGATCCCCCGCTCATCGTACAGATGAAAAGGTGTGGGAATCTCCTTTGCAATCTCCTCGATCTTTTCCTTCGTAACAAACGGTTTTTTCGTCATCGCTTTTGTATCTCCTTCGGTGTCGTAATCCATATTCTGTAAATTCTGTGTTCAAAACACAAGAAACCAACTCCCGCCCGTCCACATCGGGTAGGGAATTGGTTTCCTGCCTGCTTCCTTCGAAGCTGATCCAGCTAGCGACGAGAGTCGAACTCGTGACCTCCTCACTACCAATGAGGTGCGCTACCACCTGTGCCACGCCAGCTTGTCGTTACCGACCTGAGTAATAATACTATATTGGACCGTTTCTGTCAACACTTTTCTTCATTATTTTGCAAAGTTTTTTCCTGCCACCTTCTCCTGGCGCAGAGGGACAATGCGGTCCGTCCGCATCTCTTACAGGATGATGTTCTTCTGTTTCCCCTCCATCCAGGCGGAAAGATTGTCAAAGACAATCTCTGCCCGAAGGCTCATAGACTGTTCGCTGGCAAAGGCGATATGCGGCGTCAGAAGCGTATTCTTCGCATGAAGCAGCGGCTCGTCTGCCGGAAGCGGCGGCTCACTGGTAAACACGTCAATCCCCGCCCCCGCAATCACATCGTTGTTCAATGCATTTGCCAGGTCCTCTGCATTGACCACAGGACCTCTGGCCACATTGATCAGAATTGCTGACTTCTTCATCATCGCCAGTTTTCCGGCGTCAATCATTCCTCTGGTGGAATCATTCAGCGGGCAGTGCAATACCACAATATCAGACTCCCTGAGAAGCTCCTCCTGGGAAACCTGCTCCACATACTCCGGCGCATCCGCATGCTTTGTGCGGCTCTGAGCAAGCACGTTTGCGCCGAAGGCATGAAACAGCTCCGCAGAGCGTGTACCGATATTTCCCAGACCGATGATACCGACTGTCTTTCCTTTGATCTCGCAGCCCACCAGGCCATCTTTCGTTCCACCCTCGCGAACCCGCTTCTCCACCTGCGGAAGATTGCGCATCAGAGACAGTGTCATGCCGATCACGAGTTCCGCCACCGCTTCGTTGGAATACCCGGAAGCATTGCTGACTGCGACTTTCTTCTCCCTGCAGGCATCCAGCCCCACGTGATCCACTCCGGTAAATGCCACGTCCAGAAATTTCAAATGTTCACAGGCGGAAATCACTTCGCCTGGCATCGGCATATTGGCGATGATCATCGCGTCCGCGTCCTTCGCCTCCTCCTTCAGGGTCTCTATGTCCGTCGCCTTCGGATAGGACACAAATTCACAGCCCTTTTCCTCCAGCGGCTTTTTCCGCTCCTCCAGCTCCTCCTCCGAGATTCCCAGAGATTCCATAATTACTACTTTCATGTCCTGTCTTCTCCTCTCGTATTCCATTATTTGGAATTCAATTTTATCACAGCAAAACGCATTGTCAATCCAAAAGTATAAGCTCCATCCCTGCGCAGACACGGGCGCAAAAAGAGTGTTTCCGCCACTCCGAAAATCGAAATTGCGAAAACACTCTGCTGTATCAGGCTAAAATCCGCTGATCTCTATAACACTTACACTCTGGAAAGATAATCGCCGGTTCTGGTATCGATCTTAATCTTGTCCCCCTGCTCAACAAAAAGCGGAACATATACGGTAGCGCCGGTCTCTACCACTGCGGGCTTGGTAGCGCCGGTAGCGGTATCGCCCTTGAATCCCGGCTCCGTCTCGGTAATCTCCAGCTCTACGTTCAGCGGCGGCTCGATGGCGAACACGTTGCCCTTGTAAGAACAGATCTTTACCTCCTCGTTCTCCTTGACGAACTTCAGGGAATCTCCCACATCCTCTTTGCTGACCGCGATCTGCTCGTAGGTTTCCACATCCATGAAATAGTAGAGATCTCCGTCATTGTACAGATACTGCATATTCACACGAGAAATATGCGCCATGTCAAACTTCTCGGTGGGGCGGAAAGATTTCTCAATCACACCGCCGTTTACAATATTTTTCAGCTTCGTTCTCACGAAAGCTGCGCCTTTTCCAGGCTTTACATGCTGGAATTCAATAATCTGGTAAACATTTCCATCGTATTCAATCGTTACACCGTTCTTGAAATCTCCGGCTGTTATCATTCTTTTGTCCTCCTAACCATGGCAAAAATGCCCATTCATGTTCTCTATTCTATACGATATGCCACTGTTTTTCAAGTATTTTGTGTACATGCATGGATTTTTTGTGAAATTTCTCACTGTCGTTCTTCGATGGCGTGAATCATATCCACCCGGGTCTGATGTCTGCCGCCCATAAACTCCGCGTCCAGATAGGCCTTCACAATGTCCTTCGCCGTCTCTATCCCCACAATCCGCGCGCCGAAAGCGATGATGTTGGCGTTGTTGTGCTCCTTTACCAGGCGGGCTGTCGTAGGCTCCGAGCAGACAGCCGCACGCACACCCTTTACCTTGTTGGCAGCGATGGAAATCCCCACGCCGGTGCCGCAGATGAGAACGCCGCAGTCCGCCTCCCCGGCAGCCACAACCCGGCCCACCTTCTCGCCGAAATCCGGATAATGGCAGCTGTCGTGGGAGTTTGTCCCATAGTCTGTTACCTCATGTCCAAGCTCCCGCAGATACTCCATGATCTCCTGCTTCATTTCCACCGCAGCGTGATCATTTGCAATCGCGATTTTCATAAAAACATTCCCCCTGTTTCTCTCAGCGGAACCGGCTTTGCCGCCCCGCCGCATTTTCTATAAATCCGGTATCCCAGAAGAATCACTGCCTCCAGAAACCGTTTCAGAACAATCAGTACCTCCTCCTTCCATGGAAGGATCGGTTTGACCAGCACGCTTCGGATACCGGCGAGATTCGCGCCCCACACATCGGTAAAAATCTGATCGCCCACAAAGATCGTGCTTCTTTCGTCCGTCCCCATCATCTCCATTGCCTTTTTGTAATTGCCCGGCTTCGGCTTTCCCGCCTTGTAAATATAGTCTGCCCAGATCACGTCCTCGCTAAAACGCTTTACCCGCGGCTCCTTATTGTTGGACAGCAGGATGCAGCGATACCCGAGCGTATGCAGTTCCTCGAAAAGTTTTTTCGCCCGCTCATCCGCCGGCGCCCCATGGGGGACCAGGGTATTATCCACATCAAAAATAATTCCCCGATATCCCTGCCTGGCCAGAGCGGCAAAATCAATGCGGTAAGTGCTTGCCACGTAGTCATCCGGAAATAAACTGTGTCTCATCTGTCTTTCGTGTCCTCCGCTCTATTTTACCAATGCGGAGATTGTCTTGAATTCCGGTGCCTTCGATGTCTCCATCAGCTCATAGAGCAGCGCCTCCGCTGTGGTAATCAGCGCGCCCTCCTGCTGCGCCCGGATCAGAGCGTACTTTTTATCCTCAGAACTCCTGCTGGAAATACAATCCGCCACCAGAATCGGCTGATATCCAGCCTCCTTCATATCGATAACCGTCTGCAGCACACAGATATGCGCCTCGATACCGCAGATAATCACATTTTTTCTGCCGTGGGGCAGTGCAGCCTTGACATCGTCGCTGGCATAGACACTGAAAACACCCTTGTCGATGGCTTCCGTCACGCCCATAGCGTCCGTGATGGCGGAAACATTGTCCCCCAGCCCTTTGGCATACTGAGTCGTCAGCACCATGGGAATCTCCATCGCCTTCAATCCCTTCAGCAAAATCTCAGACTTTCGCAACAATTCCTCCCAGTTGTCCATTGCGGGCAGAATCCGCTCCTGATAGTCGATAACCACCGCCATGGTGTCCTGTTTTCTGATTCTCATCTCTCTTCTTTTCCTTTCTGTTCTCTTCTGCCTATCTGTCCAGCATCTTTTTCAGCTCATTCATGAAGGTATTCACATCCTTGAATTCCCGGTAAACGGAGGCGAAACGCACATAGGCCACATCGTCCAGGTCCTTCAGCTTGTCCATGACAATCTCCCCGATCTCCGCGGAGGGGATCTCCTTCTCCGAGCGGCTGAAAATCTCCGTCTCCACATCGTCAACCAGCTTGTTGATGGCATCCGCGGGAACCGGCCGCTTGTGACAGGCCCGAAGCACACCTGCCTCAATCTTGCTCCGGTCATACTTTTCCCGATTATCGTCCTTCTTGATGACAATCAGCGGTATCGTCTCCACTTTCTCGTAGGTGGTAAACCTTTTTCCGCACTCGTCGCACATCCGCCGCCTGCGGATCGCGCAGTTGTCGTCCGCGGGTCTGGAATCGATTACCCTGGTGTTATCACTGCTGCAAAAGGGACACTTCATATGTTTTCCTCCCATTGAAGACAGGCTTGCCGCCTGTATGTTCCTATAAACTATATGTATATGTATAATGTAAACATAATTCTCCCCATTGTCAAGCAAAGGCAGTCCCTTCCCTTGTCCAGCCTTCACTTGTCCACCACATCCTTCAGGCAAACATCTACCAGAATAATGTCCGGGCCGATGCGCACGATTTTACACCAGGGAATCCGATAGACATGCTCCCGCATCAGACAGCCAAAAAATTTTCCGGGTTCCGGTACGATCAGTGCGACGATACAGCCATCGCACTCGTTAAACTCCAGATCCATTACTCTTCCCAGACATTTACAGTCCTGGACATTGACCACTTCCTTTTCCTGAAGTTCGCACAAACGCATAAAAATCCCTCCATCACAGATATGATATGACGGAGGGGCAAAAAAGTTTCCTCGGGCGTACCGCCCATCTACAGAAAAAAGAAAGCCTCTGCCGCAAGCGAGCTTGCACAAAGACTTTCTTCCTTCTGTAGATGGCTGATCTGTTTTACACATTGAACCGGAACAGGATCACGTCGCCATCCTGCACCACATAATCTTTTCCTTCCATGCGCACCAGACCTTTCTCCTTGGCTGCTGCTGTGCTGCCGCAATCCATGAGATCCTGGTAGTTGACCACCTCGGCTTTGATAAATCCACGCTCAAAATCCGAGTGGATCTTTCCGGCCGCCTGGGGCGCCTTGGTTCCTTTTTTGATGGTCCAGGCACGCGTCTCATCCTCCCCGGAGGTCAGATAACTGATCAATCCCAGCAGGCTGTAGCTCGCCTTGATCAGCTTGTCCAGGCCGGACTCTTTCATGCCCAGTTCCTCGAGAAACAGTGCCTTCTCATCGTCATCCAGCTCCGCGATCTCCTGCTCAATCTCCGCGCAGATCACGAACACTTCGCTTCCCTCCTTGGCCGCATACTCTTTGACCGCCTGCACACCGGCATTGCCCGCCGCGTCATCGGCAACCTCATTCTCAGCCACATTCGCGGCATAGATGACAGGTTTTGCAGTCAACAGGCCGTACTCCTTAAACCAGGCTTCCTCATCCTCATCCTCCAGTTCGAAGGTCTTTGCCATATTTCCGGCTTCCATATGCTCCTTCAGGCGTTCCTGCATCTGAGCCTCCTTCTGCAGGCTCTTGTCCATGCGGGCCGCTTTGGAAATTTTGGAATAACGCCGCTCCAGAATCTCCAGATCGGAAAACAACAGTTCCAGATTGATGGTCTCGATATCCCGCAACGGATCAATACTGCCATCCACATGAACGATATTCGTGTCTTCAAAACAGCGCACCACATGGACAATGGCATCGCACTCTCTGATATTTGCCAAAAACTGATTCCCCAGTCCCTCGCCCTTGCTGGCACCTTTTACCAGGCCGGCGATATCCACAAACTCGATGACCGCGGGGGTAACCTTCTTGGAGTGATAGAGATCCCCCAGTTTTTTCAGCCGCTCATCCGGCACTGCCACCACACCAACATTCGGGTCGATGGTACAGAACGGGTAGTTAGCCGATTCCGCCCCTGCCTTTGTCAGTGAATTGAACAATGTACTCTTTCCCACGTTCGGAAGTCCGACGATTCCAAGTTTCATATCTGTCGCATATCTCCTTTTTCTGTATTTTTTATCTCTGTCACAGGACAACCACCAACGGCTCATGCCTCATGGCCGGCAGGATCTTTTCCATCAGATCCTTTGTCGTAAATCGAATACTCGAGGTATTGATGCAGGGATGACATCCCACATATTTCTCCTTCAGAATATCTTCATCAATAACCAGCTGCACCTGCTTATCATGGTCATTCATCAGCCCCAGCACCGTGACAGATCCCGGTGTAAGCCCGAGAAGCTCCTCCATGTAGGTCTCCGAGGCAAAGGAAAGACGGCTGGTTCCGATCTTTTTCGATACATCCTTCGTCACAAACCGCTTCTCGCCCTGAAGCATGACCAGATAAAATTTCTTTTTGTTGGCGGTACAGAGAAACAGGTTCTTGCAGATCGCCGCATCAAGCGTCTGGTCCGCCTCCTGACAGGCCTCCATGGTCATCAGCGGTTCATGATCCACCCGATCATACTCCACACCCAGCCCATCCAGGAAGTCATAGGCGGCAATCTCCTTATCCAGCCTTCCCGCCGTATCCTTCGGCCTTCCTTTCTCCAATGTCAATGCCATATCCCGCATTTTCCTCCTGTCTGTCTCTCTTTTTATTTCTCCGTCCGCCAGCCGAAACGGCAGCTAACCGACTCAACGCATCAGTCTTTCGACTCAATCATTACCAGCACACCCTCGTCAAAGGAGATGCGCGCCTCCTCCTCCACGATCTCATTGCTGATTCCAATGGACGTATAGCTGGTCAGCGTAAATTCATGCAGGGGGTAATAAAATCCCTCCAGCGTTACCCCCCTGACTTCCGTTGTCAGCGGAAGCAGGGAGACATATTTTCCATACTGCTCTCTCTTTTTTATGGTTACCGGGCCGTCCGCCAGACGGATCCGATTGTGCTCGTCCAAAAGCTCCACAGACCGGCCATGGGCAAATCCCTGACCAAGGATACCGATATTTCCCAGCACGTGATCCAGCCGGGTTCCGGTTCCTCCCAGGATTATAATATCCCCTTCGGTCTTCTCGAAGGCCAGCGTCAAAGCAGCCTCCGTATCTGTATCATCCTTGATCGGATTCAATTTTGTCACATTTTTCTCTTGAGAGAGGAATTCCTCCCGGACCGTTTTGTCCAGAGAATCGAAATCCCCGATCACAAAATCCGGCTCGATTCCCAGCGATACGCAGGCTTCCAGTCCTCTGTCCGCAGCGATAATCGTCCGATCACTGTGCCGGTTCAGCTGCTCTTTCAGGAAAGACAGTGACAACTGGCCTCCCGCCAGAATATAGGTTACTCTATTTGACATTCTCACATCATCTCCAGAAACGCTTTCACATTGGCTGCGGCATCGCCGGTATAAATGGCGTTCCCCGCGACAATAATATTGGCTCCGGCGGCCAGAACTTCCTCCACATTTGCCAGGGTAATGCCGCCGTCCACCTCGATATCTGTCTTCAGGCCTCTGCGGATAACCATCTTGTTCAATTCCCGCACTTTATCCAGCGTGTAGGGAATCAGCGTCTGTCCGCCGAAACCCGGATTGACCGTCATGATCAAAACCATATCCACCAACGGCAGCACATTTTCCAGCGCGGAAATCGGAGTGGCCGGATTCAAAGCCACGCCGGCCAGCACCCCCTGTTCTTTGATCTGAGAAATCGTTCGATCCAGATGGGTGGTTGCCTCCGCGTGGACGGTAATAATATCCGCCCCGGCGTCCGCAAACTGAGGAACATACCGCTCCGGCGCCTCCACCATCAGATGCACGTCCAGAATTCTGTCCGTGCACTGGCGCAGGTCCCGCACCACCGGAATCCCTACCGTAATGCTGGGCACGAACATACCGTCCATCACATCGATGTGGATGTACTGGGCTCCCGCCTCATCCACTGTCTGCACTTCCTCGGCCAGCCGTCCGAAATCGGCTGCCAGAATCGATGGGGATAAACAATTCATCTTTTTCCTCCATAAAGGTTTGAGCACCGGCTCAATATTTTTTCCGCTGTTCCAGTTCCTGATACAGATAGACGTAATTCTCGTAGCGAACGGGGCTGATCTCCCCCGCTTCCACAGCCGCCTTGACGCCGCAGTCCGGTTCATGGGTATGGCTGCAGCCAAGGAAACGGCAGTTCTCCTCCCGGGCGGCAAACTCCGGGTAACACTCCCGCAGCATGTCCTTCTCCATCTCGGGCAGATAGAGAGAGGAAAATCCGGGCGTGTCCACGATAAAGCTCTCCGGCTCCAGATACAGAAGCTCACTGTGCCTCGTGGTATGCTTTCCCCGGCGGATCTTCTCGCTGATCTCCCCCGTCTCCATCACGCTCTCGCTTAAGAGCAGATTGACCAGGGACGATTTTCCCACGCCGGAGGGTCCCGCCACAGTGGTGGTTTTGCCCCGCAGCGCCTCCCGCAGGGTCTCCACCTCTCTGCTGTCCAGCGCGCTGGTAAAGAAAACGGGATATCCCGCCGAAGCATAAATCTCTCTGATGCTCTTTTGCTCTTCCTCCGAGGCCAGATCCCGTTTGTTAAAGCAGATCAGAACGGGAATATCCTGCATCTCCATCATAACCAGAAAGCGGTCCAGAAGCTGAAAATTCGGCTCCGGATCACGGCAGGCAAAGATGACCAGCGCCTGGTCCACGTTTGCCACCGCCGGGCGGATCAGCTCACTCTTCCGGGGAAGGATCCGCTTCAGATTCCCCTCCCTGTCCGCCTCCGACAGCACATCGATCTCCACCGTATCTCCCACCAGCGGCTTCATCTTTTTCTGGCGGAAAACGCCTCTGGCTCTGCACTCATAAATTCCGGATCCCGCCACGTAAACGTAGTAGAATCCGGAAATTCCTTTTACAATTCTTCCTGTCATAAAAGCACGCTTTTACTGTCTGGTAAAGGTAACCGCCTTCGACTGCTCCGTACCACCTTCAGGTGTATAGTAAAGAGTGCCTGAAGAAGTTGTTATATTGGAAGCCGAAATCGTCAGATTCCGATTTGCATCGGGATCCCAGGTTCCACTCCAAAGTTCTTTTTCATTGGCGTCCTTCAAAACCACATACACGGGCACATCATAATTCAAATCCATACTAAGATTTCTAGAATAACTGTAGTATACCGTCTCCGGGCCAGAGCTGATCACAAGATCCACTCTTGTCCCCTGATCTACAGTAGTACCCGCACTAACACTCATACGGATGACATTGCCCTCCGCCACACTGCTACTGTGCTCCGTAGTCACACTTCCCACATTCAGGCCTGCTGCCTGCAGCTTGCTGGTAGCAGCGGCCTGGGTATCGCTGGTCGATACATTCGGTACGGTGGTGGTGGGCACACCCTGGCTTACCACGATCGTGATGGTGTCGCCTTCCTTGCCCTGGCCGGTGGGATTCTGGGAAATGACTTTGCCCCGGGCCACGTCGGTGCTGTACTCATAATTTCTCGAATAGGAAAATCCCGCATTCTGCAGTGCGGAGATCGCCGCGTCCTCATCCTGGCCTACCACATTGGGAATATCAATCTCGCCGGGGCCGCTGCTTACAATAACCTCGATGGTTGTGTTCTTATCCACCATCTCGCCCTCGTCCACATCCTGCTCCATAATCTGGCCCTCAGGGTAATCGTCGGAGGAGGCGGTTCCCTTGACGGTAAGTCCCAGATCCATATCACTCAACTCATCCCGGGCCTCATCCTCCGTCATGCCGCGCAGATCGATCATCTCAACCTGTTCGGTCTCTTCCTCCTGTTTCTCGTTGTTTCCGCCGCCGAAACGGAACCAGCCCATAAAGCTTCCCACCAGGTAGACAACCAGCGCGATGATGATGACCGCAGCGGCGATTCCCATGATCGTGATCGCCTTCTCCAGCTTCGGATTGACCGGACCGTCGTCCTCATCCTCCTCGTCATCCTCATCTTCCTCGTCGTCCTCTGCAAGCTCTTCGTCGTCCCCGTCCGCCAGTTCCTGACGGATCTGCTCCTGCTCCTCAGGGGAGACGATTCTGGTCTTCTCCGCCTCATCGGCGTCAATCATTGTCACAAAATCCTCGTTGGGGCTTACCAGCGCCTTCTTCAGATCCATCAGAAGGTCCTCGATGGTGGCGTACCGCCGGTCGGGATTTTTCATGGTAGCTTTCAAGATGATCTTCTCCAGGCTGATGGGCAGGTCCGGCGCGTAAGCGCTGGGCGCAACCATCTCCTCCTGAAGGTGCTGAATCGCCACAGCCACCGTGGAATCCCCGTCGAAAGGCACACGGCCGGTAACCATCTCATACATGACAATACCCAGGGAATAGATATCGCTTCTTCCGTCCACGTAACCGTTTCTGGCCTGCTCCGGGGAAGCGTAGTGAACCGATCCCATCACATCCGCGTGGATGGTGTTGGAGGAGGCGGCTCTGGCAATGCCGAAGTCCGTTACCTTGACCTTTCCCTCCGTAGAAATGATAATATTCTGGGGTTTGATATCCCGATGAATGATATTCTTCTTGTGGGCCGCCTCGATGCCCCGTCCCACCTGGATGGCAATGCTGATGGCCTCTTTGAAGTTCAGCCTGCCCTTCTTTTCAATATAGGTCTTGAGGGTAATGCCCTCCACATATTCCATCACGATATAGTACATGCCGTTCTCGCTGCCTACATCGTAGATATTGACAATGTTGGGATGCTCCAGACGCGCCGCCGACTGGGCCTCCGAGCGGAATTTCGTCACAAAGGTCACGTCCTCGGCGAACTCCGCCTTCAGCACCTTTACCGCGACCTCCCGGTCCAGAATGTGATCCTTTGCCTTGTAGACATCCGACATACCGCCGGCGCCGACTTTATCGAGAATTTCATATCGATCCGCTATAAATGTTCCTCTTGCTAACATGCTTTCACCTCGCTGGAAAATGGTTCTACTACAATCACTGTGATGTTATCCCTGCCGCCCTTCTGGTTGGCCGCCTGCACCAGGCTCTCCGCCCGCTGCTGCGCGCTTTCCTCCGTAAGAAGCAGCTCTCTGATCCTGTCGTCCTCCACCATATTGCTCAGTCCGTCCGAGCACAGAAGGATGATCTCATCGCCAAACAGGGACACATCAAAGAAATCGATATCCACCTTATCTTCTGCCCCTACTGCCCTGGTAATCATATGTTTCTTCGGATGATGATATGCCATCTCCTGGGACATGCTGCCAGTGCGCACCATCTCCTCCACAAGAGAATGATCCAGCGTTATCTGCCTCAACTGTCCGTCATGCAGCACATAGAGCCGGCTGTCCCCCACATTGGCCACCAGCAGTTCCTCGTTCACGATGGTCGCCGCCACAAAGGTGGTCCCCATCCCGGATTTTTCCTCCTGCTGTCTGGCCTCGGAAAACAGCATGTCATTTGCAGTTGTTATCGCTGTCCGCAGAACTTCCACAGGCTCCGTCCCCGGGCTCTGTTCCACGCTCTCCTTTACCAGCTCGATGGCTCTCCTGGAGGCGTAATCCCCGGCGTTATGCCCGCCCATACCGTCCGCAACCAGGAAAAGATTCGGAAGCGGCCCGATGGGGGACGTGGTTCCGTATACATTATCCTGATTCTGACTGCGCATGCGTCCCACGTCTGTAATGGCATGAAACTTCATTGGCTTTTTTACCTTTCCTTATATCTCCTTCGCAGTTGTCCGCAGGCGCCGTCGATATCAGCGCCCAATTCTCTTCTTATAGTAACATTTATTCCATTTTTTTCAAGAATATTTTGAAAACGATGCACCGACGCCGGCCTGGAAGCCGCGTAGCTGCGCTCTTTGATGGGGTTTACCGGAATCAGATTGACATGGCCGTGCATACCCGCAAGGAGATGCGCCAGCTCCAGCGCCTGCTCCGGCGCGTCGTTGACGCCCTCCACCAGACTGTACTCGAACGTAACCCTGCGGCCGGTCTCCTGAAAATAGAAGGCGCAGGCATCCAGCACCTGGGAAATGTCGTAGGTGCGGGCGATGGGCATCAATTCCAGGCGCTTCTTCTGATTGGAAGCGTGGAGGGAGAGGGCCAGAGTAATCTGAAGCTTCTCTTCGGCCAGCTGGCGAATCCGCGGCACAATCCCGCAGGTGGAGACCGTCACGTTCCTCTGGCTGATATGACAGCCATGCTCGTCCGTCAGCATGCGGATAAAGGTCAGAAGGTTGTCGTAATTGTCCAGCGGTTCCCCCGTTCCCATGACCACCACGTTGGACACCCGCTCCCCGATATCCCGCTCGATCCGGTAAATCTGATCCAGCATTTCCGACGGAGCCAGATTTCGCTCCAGGCCGTCCAGGGTGGAGGCGCAGAAGCGGCATCCCATACGGCATCCCACCTGGGAGGAGATGCAGACACTGTTGCCGTGGTGGTAACGCATTAGAACGCTCTCCACCATGTTCCCGTCCGCCAGGGCGAACAGATACTTTCTCGTGCCGTCCTGCCTGGAAATCTGGCAGTCCATCTGCCGCAGACAAGTGTAATCCGTCTCCTCATCCAGCTGCCGGCGCAGGCTTTTTGGCAGATTCGTCATCTCCCCGTAGGAGGCCGCCTTATGTACGTGCATCCACTCATAGAGCTGTTTCGCCCGGAACTTTTTTTCGCCCAGCCCGGCAATATATTCTTCCACCGCCGCAAAGGGCAGGGATTTGATATCGGTTTTCTTCCCGTCCATCGCTGTCATCTCTCCTCGCCTTTCCCCGAATCAGAGGCCTGCTTTTCCAAAGCACCAACCAAAGCGTCAGATTGGGATTTTCCCGTCTCTTTCGCCTGTCCGCGGCAGAACACCGCGTAAAAGAAGCCGTCACAGACACCCGCCTTTGGCAGAATCTGTTCCATCTTTTCCCGGGTAAACTCCGGATGTCTCTCCAGAAAATCCGCCACATTCTCCTGATTTTCCTTCGGGGAAATCGTACAGGTGGAGTACAGCAGCCTTCCGCCGGGTTTCACATAGGCGCAGACCACATCCAGAATCTGGCGCTGAAGCTGGGCCAGGGAGTCGATCTGTTCCGGCGTAACCCGGTATTTGATATCCGGCTTCTTGCCGATGGTGCCCAGCCCCGAGCAGGGCAGATCCGCCAGCACCACTTCGGCGCTTCCCACGGAGGCCTCGTCCGGTATCCTTGCGTCCGCCTTTGCCGCCCGGATATTGGAAAATCCGCAGCGGGCCGCATTTTCCCGGATCAGCCCCACTTTGTAATCGGAGACATCCCGGCACTCCACCTCTCCGTCGCCGCACAGAAGCGCCGCGTCCATGCTCTTTCCCCCGGGCGCGCCGCAGACGTCCAGCACACGGTCGCCGGGGCAGATCCCCGCCGCCTCCACCGCGGTCATGGAACTGACGTCCTGAACAAAGAAGAGCCCTTCCTCAAATTCCTCCAGCCCGCTCAGGTGGTCGTAGTCCTCCATCCACATGCCGCCCCGCAATGTGGGATGGGGCCGTACCTTCACGCCCTTTTTCTCCAGCCGCCGCTGAAGTTCCTCCGGCGAGATCCGTCGGGTGTTGACCCGGATAAAGGTAGGCGCCGGGGTAAGAAATGCCTCCAGCATGCGCTCCAGCGTCCGGCTGTCATACTCCCCGGACCACAGATCCAGAATCCATCCGGGCATGGAATAGCGGACGGATAGATCCGAAAAGGAAATCTCCCCCTTCTTTCTGCTGATATTCCGCAGGACCCCGTTGACGAAGCCCCGCAGCGGCCCGAATCCCTTTTTTACCGCCAGCTTGACCGCCTCGTTGCAGACCGCCGCGTCCGGGATTCCATCCATATAGAGGATCTGATAGACGCTGCCCCGCAGCAGATTGCGGATGAAGGGCTTCATCTTTTTTACCGGCGTGCTGGAAAACTGGTCCAGCACGGCGTCCAGCTCGATTTTCCGCTCCAGGGTTCCCTGGACTGTCCGGGTCAGAAAAGCCCGCTGCCGCTTCTCCAGATACTGATACTTTGTCAGCACCTTCTGGAGTACCAGGTGGGAATAAGCTCCCCGCTCCAGAATTTCCGTCAGGCACTCCACCATGATTTCTCTGGTATTGATCTCAGTCACGGTCTCTTCGTCCTCCTGTCAGAATGATCAGACGCAGCAGCTGTAAAATGGACGCCGCCGCACTGGCCACATAGGTAAGAGCCGCCGCGCTCAACACCTTTCTGGTTTTCGAGAGTTCCTCCTGACCCAAAATTCCCGTCTCCCCGAGGATCCGCATGGCCCGGGCGGAAGCGTTAAACTCCACCGGCAGCGTGACCAGCTGAAAGAGCACCGCCAGAGAAAAGCACACAATTCCCAGGGTAATCAGAAAGTTTCCGGTCTCGCTGGTAAAGAGCAGACCGATGATAATCAGGGGCCATGCCAGCGTGGATCCCAGATTCGCCGCCGGCACGATGGCGCTGCGCAGCTTCAAGGGAAGATAATTCTTCTGATGCTGGATCGCGTGGCCGCACTCGTGGGCCGCCACTCCCACCGCCGCCACGCTGGTGGAGTTGTACACACTGTCCGAAAGGCTCAGCGTGCGGTTTGCGGGATTGTAGTGATCGGTCAGATTGCCCCGCACATGGAGAATCTGCACGTCATAGATTCCCGCGTAGTGGAGAATCCGCTCCGCCGTCTGCGCTCCGGTCATACCGGAGTGACTGCGGTATCTGGAGTATTTTCTGTAGACCGACTGGACCCTCGCGGAGGCGATCAGACAGATGACCGCTCCCACAATGACCAGCCAGTAGGTCGGATCCCAGTAGAATCCGTAAAATCCGTATCCGTATCCCAATCCTAATACCAGTCCTAACATTGTCATCAACCTTTCTTGAACACAATCCCCACCGGCAGATCATGACCCCGGAGAAAATCGGCGGCGCTCATCCGCTTCTTTCCCTCCAGCTGCACTTCCTGCAGGATGAGGAATCCGTCTCCGGTCAGAACCCAGATGCCGGCGCTGTCAATGTGGCAGATCATTCCCGGTACCGGGTGCTCCCTCATGCAGTCCGCCGCGTCCCCGGCTCCCTCCGGCAGTTTCTGTTCTGCCGCGGACCGCCAGATTTTGAGGGTTTTTGTGCCGATGTGGGTAAAGGCGCTGGGCCAGGGATTCAGGCCTCTGACCAGACGCTCCAGCTCGATGGCCGACCGGGAAAAATCCATCTCCCCCATGCTCTTTTTGATCATGCCCACATGGGTGGCCTCCGCCTCATTCTGAGGGATCGGTGTAATCTCTCCCCGCTCCAGTCCCTCCAGGGTTCTGACACAGAGTTTTCCGCCGGCCTTTGCCAGCTTGTCAAAGAGGCTCCCGCCGGTCTCATCCGCCGCCAGGGGCACCTCCTCCTTCAGAAGCATATCACCGTCGTCCAGACCCACGCCCATCTGCATGGTCGTCACGCCGCTTACCGGATCCCCGTTGATGACCGCCCACTGAATCGGGGCAGCCCCGCGGTATTTCGGCAGGAGGGAGGCGTGCACATTCACACATCCGTAGGGCGGCAGTTCCAGGATCTCCTTCGGGAGGATCTGACCGAAAGCCGCCACCACAATGATGTCAGCCTCGAAACGCGCCAGATAGGCTGCCGCCTCCTCATCCCGGATCCGCCGGGGCTGATATACCGGCACGTCGTGTTCGATGGCCCACTCCTTGACCGGGGAGTACTGAATCTGTTTTCCCCGTCCCTTCGGTCTGTCCGGCTGGGTCACTGCCAGAAGAATCTCGTGGCCGGCCTCCGCCACCGCTGCAAGCACACTGACCGCGAAGTCCGGGGTTCCCATAAAAATGACTCTCATGCTCCCTCCTCTTCCTCAGCGGTCACGTCGTGCAGCGGGCCCTCCACCTTCTCGGTGTACATATGACCCTCCAGATGATCCAGCTCATGGCAGATGGCTCTGGCCAGAAGTTCCTCGCCCTCGATCTCGTAAAGTTCCATATTTTCATTGTACGCCCGGGCCTTCACATGATTGGGCCTGGTCACCACACCGGATTTGCCCGGAAGGCTTAAGCATCCTTCCTCGCCGGTCTGGCTGCCGTCGGACTCGATAATCTCGGGATTGACCATGACAATCGGTCCCTCTCCCACATCGATAACCACCACCCGGCGCAGCACGCCCACCTGGGGCGCCGCCAGTCCCACGCCGTCCGCGTCGTACATAGTATCTAACATGTCCTCAATCAGCGTTTTTATGCGCGGCGTCATCTTCTCCACCGGTCTGCATACCTTTGTGAGCACGCTGTCTCCCTGAATTCTGATCTTTCTCAGTGCCATCCTCTATCCATCCTCCTGTTTCATTTTTATTTTTCTAAAATCCGCTCATGGGATCAAAGTCGAACCACACATGGGTCTGACTGCCCGCCACCGTCTCGGAAAATGATTCCTCCAGGCGCTGCATCAGATCCGTCAGCTTTTCATACTCCCTGGCCTTGATATAGATTGCCTTGCGGTAAATATCGCTGATCTTTTTGATTGCCGCGTCCGTCGGGCCCATGACGGCATATTCCTCCTCCTGACGGGCAACGACCTGCGCCAGTCGCGTCGCTGTCTGATCCGCATCCTCCTCCTTTGGGGAAATAACCTGCACCACCAGCATATGGGCTGCCGGCGGATAGGCCATCATCTGCCGGTACCAGATCTCCCGCTGGTAAAACTCCATATAGTTCTGATGGCTGGCCGCCACGATGCTGTAGTGATCCGGCTGATAAGTCTGGATCAGCACCCGCCCGGGTTTTTCCCCTCTGCCTGCTCTGCCCGCCGCCTGGGTCAGAAGCTGAAAGGTGCGCTCCGCACTCCGGTAATCCCCGGCGTTTAAGGACAGATCCGCCGCCAGGATTCCCACCAGCGTCACATCGGGAAAATCGTGGCCCTTGACAATCATCTGGGTTCCCACCAGAATGTCCGCCTCCCGGTTGGCAAAGGCAGCCAGAATCTTCTGATGTCCGTCCTTTCCCTTTGTGGTGTCCGTATCCATCCGAAGCACTCTGGCCTCCGGATACCTCTTCTTTACAATCTCCTCGATCTTCTGGGTTCCCGCCCGGAAACTTCCGATATAGCCGGAGCCGCAGCTCGGACAGACCTTCGGGCTCTGCGTCTCATAGCCGCAGTAATGGCAGCGCAGCCGGCCGTTTCTGTGAAGGCTCAGAGACACATCGCAATGAGGACATTTTATCACATGGCCGCAGGCCCTGCAAGAAAGGAACCCCATCATGCCCCGTCGGTTCAAAAACAGCATGGTCTGCTCTCCCCGCTCCAGCCGCAGGGCAATCTCCTCCTGGAGCCGGCCGCTCAGCATAGAACGGTTTCCCCGGCGCAATTCCTCCCGCAGATCGACGATCTCGCACTCCGGGAGCGGCTGGGAGGCCACCCGGCGGGTCAGAGTCAGCAGATGATACACTCCTGATCTGGCCCTGCTGTAGCTCTCCACCGAGGGCGTGGCAGACCCCAGCACCACCGCCGCCTGACACATCTTCGCCCGGGCGATGGCAGTCTCTCTCGCGTGGTACTTCGGCACCGTCTCGCTCTTGTAGGCCGCCTCGTGCTCCTCGTCGATCACGATCAGGCCCAGATCCGGGAACGGCGAAAACAGCGCGCTTCTCGGCCCTACAATAATGCGGATATCCCCGTTTTTCGCCCGCTCGTACTGGTCAAATCGCTCGCCGGGCGACATCCGGGAGTTGAGAATCGACACCTGCTCTCCAAAGCGCCGGTAGAAGCGCATGACCGTCTGATAAGTCAGGGCGATCTCCGGAATCAGCACAATGACCTGGCGTCCCGCCGCCAGCACGTGGTCGATCATCTCCATGTAGACCGCGGTCTTCCCGCTGCCGGTCACGCCGGCCAGAAGAAAGGTCTCCCGCTTCCCCTGATCGTAACTTTCACAAAACGCGTCCACAGCGGCCTGCTGCTCGTCTGTCAGCGTCAGATGTTCCCGCCCCACGGAGAGCCCCCTGATGGGATTGCGGTACTCCCGGGAAAAATCGATGGCGAGAATCCCGCTTTTTTCCATGTCCCGGATGACCGAGGAGGAGATCCCCAGTTTTCCGGTCACCATGTCCCAGGGGATTGCCTTCTTCTCCATCAGTTCCCGCAGCAGACGCTCCTTCGCCGCGCTGTGACGCTTTCTGGCCAGAAGTTCCGTCAGCTCCCGTCTGGCCTCCTCTTCGCTGAGGCGAAGACGCAGAGTCTTCTTCTCCTTCGCCGCCTCCCGCCGCTTGATGGGGATGACGGTCTTCAATGCCTGATTCATGGTGGAGCCGTAATTTCTTTTCATCCAGGCCGCCAGGGCGATGAGCTGTGTCTCGATGGTCACGGAGTCCTTCGGCAGCCCGGCAATCTCCTTGATTTTGGCCGCGTCCACCTTGGGATGGTCGCTCAGTTCCACCACATATCCCCGGATTTTCCGGTTGCCGTTGCCGAAGGGAATCCACACCTGGGTTCCCACCGTGACCTGTGCTTCCAGCTCCGGCGGAATCCGGTACTGAAAGGTTTTATCCAGTTTTTCATGGGAAATATCAATGATGATATCCGCGTACTTCATGAAACGGTCTCTCCCTGTCCGCAGCCTTCAGCCTTCGCGTCCTTTTCGCCTTTCAGTTCCTCCAGAACCTCGGCGATCAACACCCGCTCATCCATGGGATATTTCTTTCCCCTGATCTCCTGATAATCCTCGTGTCCTTTGCCCGCCAGCACAATCACATCATCCTTCTGCCCGTGGGCGATGGCATATCGGATCGCCTCCTTCCGGTCGATGATCTCGATATACCTGCCGTCCGTCTTCTCGATGCCGGTGCGGATATCGTCGATGATGGCCTGCGGTTCCTCGTAACGGGGGTTGTCGGAGGTAATGATGGTAAGATCCGCCAGTCTTCCTGACACCTCCCCCATCTCATAGCGCCGGATCTTGGAACGGTTGCCGCCACAGCCGAAGACACAGACCAGCCTCCCGGGCTCATACTCCCGCAGGGTGGTCAGAAGGCTCTCCAGGCTCATGGCGTTGTGGGCATAGTCGATCATCAGCGTAAAATCGTCCGACACCTTGATCATCTCGATCCGCCCCTTGACTTTCGCCGTCTTTAGAGCTTTTTGCATATCCTCCAGAGAGACGTTGAAATGATGGCAGATGGCAATAGCCGTCAGGGAATTGTAGACGGAAAATTTGCCCGGCACATCGATCTCGATGGGACCGTTGACCAGTCCCCTGACCTGATAGGCCACCCCCAGATAGCCCGGTCTCTTGACGAGCCGCACATCCTCAGCCCGGATGTCCGCCTCCGGTGAGAAGCCGTAGGTCTCCACCCGGCAGGTGTGATGTTTCAAAATCTCCTGACAATGGGGATCGTCCACGTTGACGATGCCCAGACGGCACTTGGAAAACAGCATGGCCTTGCAGGAGAGGTACTCCTCGAAGGAGGCGTGCTCGTTTGGCCCGATGTGATCCGGCTCAATGTTGGTAAAGATGCCGATCTCGAAGGTAAAGCCGTCCACCCGGTGCATCTTGAGCCCCTGGGAGGAAACCTCCATGACCGCGCACTGGCAGCCCTCATCCAGCATCTGCCGGAAATACTGCTGCACCAGATAGCTCTCCGGCGTAGTGTTCGCCGCCGGGATGTGGGTGTCGCCGATGACCGCCTCGATGGTGCCGATGAGTCCCACCCGGTAACCCGCGCTCTCCAGGATGGATTTTACCATGTAGGTGGTGGTGGTCTTCCCCTTGGTGCCGGTCACGCCGATGACCTTCAGGGAATCCGCCGGATAGTCAAACCAGGCCGCCGACAGGAAGGCCAGCGCCTCCCTGGTGTCCTTTACCTTGATGACGGTCACATCCTCCGGAACCTTTACATCCTCCTGCACCACCAGGGCTGCCGCCCCCTTGCCTGCCACTTCGCCAGCGAAATCATGGCCGTCCACCGCTGTGCCCTTGACACAGACAAACAGGACGCCCTCCGCCGCCTTTCTGGAATCGTAGATCAGCTCCGTGATCTCTCTGTCCACGCTCCCCTGGACCAGGGTGTATTCCATTCTTTCCAGTAACTGTTTCAGATTCTTCATTCCACACGCCTCTTCTTATCTTTTTTCGCTCATGGTATTATCATATCGGTTGCCCCGACTCCTGTCAACCGAGGACAGGCCGCCGGGCGCAGTTTCCCACAAAAGAAAAATCGCCGGCGGATCCGGCCATTCCGAACCCGCGCAGCGACTTTTCATCTCTTCTCGAGATATCTTCTCCAGATCAGCCAGGATATCACGGCGGTGACAATCTCAGCCACCGGAAAAGCGCCCCAGACACCCGCAGCTCCCAGGCGCATGCTCATGAAAAAGGCGGCCGGTATGATGACAACCACATACCGGAGCAGGGAGATGACCAGAGACGGCGTTCCCTTTCCCATTCCCTCCAGAGCCCCGGAGGAAGTCACGGAGACCGCGGAGACAATAAATCCGAGGCTGATCAGATGCAGAGCCGTCACGCCCATGGAGATGGTGGTCTCATTTGCCGTAAAGAGACCGAACAGCTGTGCCGGCATCAGCCAGCAGAGGGCGGTCCCCACCGCCATGATTGCCGCGGACAGGATCAGCGCGGTCTGATAAATTTTTCTGACTCTGCCACGCTCCCCGGCGCCCAGATTGTAGCCGATCAGGGGCCGAATACCCTGAACGATACCGTTGGCGGACAGATAGATAAAGGTCTGCAGCTTGTAGTAAACGCCAAGCACCAGCACATAGGACTCGGAGAAAGTCACAAGGATGCCGTTTAACGCAGAAATCAGAAAGGACGGCAGCGCCATGTTCAGCGTCGCCGGGATTCCCACCCCGTAGAGTCTTATGGCCATCTTCCGATCGACCCCCGCGTACTTCCGGCGAATCTGTACCTGCCAGGAACTGCGGCTGTAAAATACAAGATAGATGATCAGAGTCAGCGTCTGCCCGATGCCGGTGGCCAGAGCAGCGCCCTCGATCTCCATTCTCGGGAAGGGGCCGATGCCGAAAATCATCAGCGGATCCAGCACAATATTTGCCACACAGCCGCAGAGCATGCTGATCATGGTCAGCTTCATCTGCCCCACCGCCTGGAAAATTTTCTCGTAGGTTATGCCGGCGGTAATGATCGGGGAGAAGGCAAAGGCGATATTGGCGTAGGATACCGCCATCCCCGCCAGATCAGTCCGCTCCGTAAACAGCGAGAGAAACAGCGGCATCAAGAGGATACAGCCCACCGCCAGAATCACGCCGTGCAGGATATTTAGCAGCAACCCCTGGGAAGCCGCCTGGCTGGCCCGCTTCTCATCTCCGGCTCCCAGGCACAGGGCGATGGCCGCGTTGATGCCGACGCCGAAGCCCACGGCCACCGACGTGATAAAATTCTGCACCGGATACACCAGCGACAGGGCTGTCATGGCATCCTCCGACAGCTGCGCCACAAAGTAGCTGTCCACAATATTGTAGAGGGAATTGACCGCCATGGAGATGACCATGGGCAGTGACATGGACAACACCAGCGGCAGGATCTTCTTCTCTTTCATAAATGTCTGATTCATGTTCGATTCTCCTTTTCCACAGATATTCGGGGCGTGTTCCTTGCGGAGCTTTTTCTGTTGCGGGAACACCGTTTCCATGACAGAAAAAAGCCACACAGCGATCAAAGGATCACTGTGTGGCGAAAAAAGGATCTCTCCTGAAAAATCCACGCCCTCCCGGGTTTTAGGATTCTATTATATAGCATTCTCCCGAAATGTCAATCTCAGGACTGCTGCTTTCTCTGGGCTTTCAGCGCCTTGAACTCCAGGTACTCGGGGCTCTGCATGAATTTGCGTCTGCGCAGAATGAACAGAACCAGAGAAACAACAAACAGAATACCGAAGATGATGTAGCCTGCCTGCAGCACGGTCAGTACCACCGGTCTGGTCAGGTTGATGGTGGTGTCCTCTCCCACGCCGTTCATGGCTACGGAGTGCGCAACCGCGTACAGCGTATGGTGGCTTGCCTCGCGCAGAGCTGTCACAACCACCGGATCATTCTCGTAATCCGCGAGCTGATTGGTCACATAGGGCAGCATCGCGTCGAAGGTGGATACGCCTGCCAGGATACCGTCCACGCCGTTCACATAAGTGGTCAGCACGTTGTCGGTAATGGTAAGTCCCTGGCTTCCCCACTCGCCCCGCATGATACCGCTCATCAGGCCCTTGTTGCCGCCGGACCAGATGCATCCCCAACGGGTGTAGGCTACCATCGTTCCGTTGGCATTGCCGTCCTCGAAGGGCGCCTGGAATGCCTTCAGATAAATCTCACGGGCTGCCTGCTCGCCAACCCATACACCGAGGCCGATACGATCCTGCTCGCAGTCATTCAAAGCAAAGTGCTTCATTACCACATGCACGCCCTTGGCCTGGATCTGCTCCACCTCAGCGGCGCTCATCTTGCCGGAGAGGAAGCCGTCCTCGCTGTAGTACTCAAAGTTACGTCCGCCGTAAGGTGTTCTGTGAATGTTGTTGCCGGGGCCGTAAAGCACCGCCACTTCTGCCGACAGACAGTTGTTGCCGATAACTTTTCCGATCTCAGCCATCAGGTCCACATTGAAGGTGGCCGCCATCACGTCCTCGGATGTGAAGGCAGTGGCATCCATCTGGGTCGCGTCAGAGCCCAGCAGGGAGGCCGTCAGTCCCTGGGGACCGTTCTCATCTCTGGAACCGGGCGCCTCGATGGATTTAACCGGCATCGTCCAGTGGAAAGCGTCTCCCACCAGGCTTACCATCTCGTCGTAGGTCATCTGATCCAGAAGTTTCTCCCACTGGGGATCATCGTAATCCAGACCGATCATGTCGTACAGGGTCAGTCCGTTGTCGGCGCCCATCACAGGCATTTCCACATCCTCGTAATCAGCAGGGTCATACTGCAGATCCTGCAGATCCTCCACCATGGTGTCGGTCAGCGCAAGCTGCACGGAACCATCGGGGAATGTTCCCTGCCAGTCGCTTCTGGAAAGGTAGGTAATCTCATCATCGCTGCCCTCGTAGAGATTGATGTCCGCGTCGGACAGCTGGTTCTCAATCTTTGTACCGTTTTTGGAAGTCGCGTACGTGGTGGTGTCCAGCGTCGGATTATTCCAGCGGTAAGTCAGGGCCGCGTTGCCCTCCGCATCCATTCCGTTGGCGGTGGTATAACCCTTTGCCGCCAGAACATTGTTGACCGCATTGTGGGCGTCGGTGGCTACCGTCAGATAATAATCGCCCGCATCCAGAATGTAAGTGCCTGCGCCGTAAGCGTCATAGGAGGCCAGATCTCTTCTGTCCACCGTAATGGTCAGCTCCTGGGATTCTCCCGGCGCCAGGATATCGGTCTTGCCGAATCCGCACAGTGCCACGGATGCCTTCTCTACCTTGTTGTCAATGTCATACTGGGTGTAGGGAGACTGGCTGTACACCTGCACGGTCTCCTTGCCGGAATAGGTGTCTCCCGTATTGGTAACGGTAACTCGTACTTCAAA
>ERZ1643249.998-NODE-998-length-29560-cov-8.206711_pt1 | contig 29560 bp, 28 predicted proteins | sample MGYA00579263_ERZ1643249 | MGnify/ENA primary metagenome ERZ1643249 (study PRJEB29033, sample SAMEA4952264) | chicken gut metagenome | biome: Broiler Chicken; feature: Gastrointestinal Tract; material: Caecum | place: Ireland | collected 2018 | study: Broiler...
GCCATCAACTGGCTCAACTCCTACTCCCTGTACCTGGACTCCCTGAAGCCCTGGTTTGACGAGAATCTGGGCCCTGAGTTTATGGCCAACCGGGAGCAGGCCATGAGCTTGCTGCAGAGCGAGGCCAGCCTCAACGAGATTGTGCAGCTGGTTGGTAAGGACTCCCTGTCCCCCAACGACCAGCTGACCCTGGAGTCCGCCCGTATGGTGCGTGAGGACTTCCTCCAGCAAAACTCCTTTATGGACGTGGACTCCTACTCCAGCTATGACCGCCAGGCCCAGCTGCTGGCCATGATTCTGAACTATGACAAGCTGTGCCGGGCCGCCATCGCCAAGGGCGCTCCCACCATGGAGCTGTTTGGCATCCCCGCCCGGGAGCGCATTGGCCGCGCCAAGTCCGTGCCCGTGGAGCAGTACCAGCAGGAGTACGCCGACATCCGGGTGCAGATGGAGCGGGAAATCGACGAAGTTGTGGAAAAGGCGGGTGATACCCTGTGATTCGTGAATATAGAACCATTCAGGAGATCGTCTCTCCTCTGATGATGGTGAAGATGGTGGAAAACGTCACCTATGACGAACTGGTGGAGGTCGAGCTGCCCGATGGCGGCATCCGCCGTGGTAAGGTGCTGGAGGTCAACGGCGACACCGCTGTGGTGCAGCTGTTTGAGTCCGCCGCCGGCATCAACCTGGCCCAGTCCAAGGTGCGTTTCCTGGGCCACCCCCTCCAGCTGGGTGTGTCCGGCGACATGCTGGGCCGCGTGTTCAACGGCATGGGCCGTCCCATTGACGGCGGCCCCGAGATCCTGGCCGAGGAGTACCGGGACATCAACGGCCTGCCCATGAACCCCGCCGCCCGGGACTACCCCAACGAGTTCATCCAGACCGGCGTGTCCACCATTGACGGTCTGAATACCCTGGTGCGTGGCCAGAAGCTGCCCATCTTCTCCGGCTCCGGTCTGCCCCACGCCCAGCTGGCCGCTCAGATCGCCCGTCAGGCCCGTGTGCTGGGCGACGACGCCGGCAACTTCGCCGTGGTGTTTGCCGCCATCGGTATCACTTACGAGGAGTCCGAGTACTTTGTCCAGGAGTTCAAGCGCACCGGCGCCATCGACCGCACCGTGCTGTTCACCAACCTGGCCAACGACCCCGCCGTGGAGCGTATCTCCACCCCCCGTATGGCTCTGACCGCCGCCGAGTACCTGGCCTTTGAGAAGGGCATGCACGTGCTGGTCATCCTCACCGACATCACCAACTACGCCGAGGCCCTGCGTGAGGTGTCTGCGGCTAAGAAGGAAGTGCCCGGCCGCCGTGGCTTCCCCGGCTACCTGTACACCGACCTGGCCACCATGTACGAGCGTGCCGGCCGTCAGCTGGGCAAGCCCGGTTCCATCACCATGATCCCCATCCTCACCATGCCTGAGGATGACAAGACCCACCCCATCCCCGACCTGACCGGATATATCACTGAGGGCCAGATCATCCTCTCCCGTGCCCTCTACCGCCAGGGCATCAATCCCCCCGTGGACGTGCTGCCCTCCCTGTCCCGTCTGAAGGATAAGGGTATCGGCGAGGGTAAGACCCGCGAGGACCACGCCAACACCATGAACCAGCTCTTTGCCGCCTACTCCACCGGTAAGGACAACAAGGAGCTGATGTCCATTCTGGGTGAGGCCGCTCTGACCCCCACCGATCTGCTGTACGCCAAGTTCGCCGATGAGTTTGAAAAGCGCTATGTCAACCAGGGCTATGAGACCAACCGCTCCATTGAGGAGACCCTGGACCTGGGCTGGGAGCTGCTGTCCATCCTGCCCAAGGCGGAGCTCAAGCGCATCAAGCCGGAGTATATCGACAAGTACCTGCCCAAGAAGGAGGGATAAACAATGGCTGCCACCGTTGTCAATCCCACCCGAATGGAGCTCACCCGCTTAAAACGCAAGCTGAAGACCGCCCAGCGGGGCCACAAGCTGCTCAAGGATAAGCGGGACGAGCTGATGAAGCAGTTCCTGGACACCGTGCGGGAGGTGCGAGCCCTGCGCAGCCAGGTGGAGGAGGAGCTGATGCGGGTGCACGGCTCCTTCACCGTGGCCTCCGCTCTCATGAGCGGGGCGGCCATGGAGCAGGCGCTGATGTACCCCAAGCAGAGCGTGGAGCTGGACATGAGCTTCCGCAATGTGATGAGCGTCAATGTGCCCACTTACACCTACAAGACCCGCACCAGCGACACCTCGGACATCTTCCCCTACGGCTTTGCCACCACCTCTGGTGAGCTGGATTCCGCCGTGGAGGCCCTGGGGGATGTGTTCCAGTCCATGCTCAAGCTGGCCCAGATCGAAAAGACCGCCCAGCTGCTGGCCGAGGAGATTGAGAAGACCCGCCGCCGGGTCAACGCTCTGGAATACGTGATGATTCCCAACACCCAGGAGGCCATCCGGTATATCACCATGAAGCTGGATGAGAACGACCGCTCCACCACCACCCGATTGATGAAGGTGAAGGACATGCTGCTGAAAGAAGCGCTGGAGGAGCAGAAGGCCCGGGATGCTGAGGCTTTGCAGAACTTCCAATAAGAGCAAAAAACAAGGTGCCTATTTTGGCACCTTGTTTTTTGGACTGGAAGCCATCCCCGCTGGGCATTGACAACCAGGGAAGGGGGGGCTATAATGAACATGAAAAGGGCGCTGTTGCATGACGGTTAGCCCCAGGAGATTCGTTCAACTAATGTTGACCGCTCGGGTGCAGCCGGGCGGTCAACACACTTTTTATGTGAAAATCAAAGGGAGATGCAAGGCCAGCCTTGCATCTCCCTTTTTTACCGTTTCATTATCCCACAAAGGCATCCAGCAGCTTCAACGTGCTCAGCACGCCCTTCTTGTGGCTGCGCTCGTAGCCGTGGGAGGCGAACACCCCGGGGCCGATGAGGCCGTGGCGCACCTCATACCCGGCGGAGAGGGTGGCGTCGGCGTCCGAGCCATAGTTGGTGAAGATGTCCACGGCGTAGTCTGCGCCGCTGACCTTGGCGGCTTCAATGAGCTGGCTGGTGAGGGCGTAGTCATAGGGGGAGCGGCCATCCTTGGCGCAGATGGACACCTTGCGCTCCTCGCCCTCCAGGTTGTCGCCCACGCAGCCCATGTCCACCGCCACCACATCGGTGATGCCAGCGGGGACGGAGGTGGAGCCGCCGTGGCCCACTTCCTCATATCCGGTGAGGTGGAGCCACACCGGCCGAGTGGGGGTCACGTCCCCATGGGCCACCTGGCGGGCCAGGGCCAGGAGGATACCCGCAGACAGCTTGTCGTCCAAGAAGCGGCTCTTGATGTACCCCGAGGGGGTAACGGTGGTGCGGGGGTCAAAGCACACCACATCCCCGTTGGAGATGCCCAGGGCCTTCACGTCCTCCCGGCTCTCCACCTCCTCGTCCAGCACCACCTCCATGGTGTCGAAGGTGCGGGGGGTGTCGGAATAGTCGGGGTTGACGTGGGCGGAGGGGTTGTGGAGCTGGAAGGTGCCGGTGTACACCTTGCCATCCCGGGTGCGGATGCGCACATTTTCACCCTCGCAGTTGTGGGGACGCAGGCCGCCCACGTTGACGATGTGGATGCGGCCCTCTCCGGTGATGCGGGAGATCATGCCGCCCAGGGTGTCCAGGTGGGCCAGCAGCAGCAGGCCGCCCGCCTGGGGCAGGTTGGGGGTGAGGTTTACCAGAACGGCCCCTTTCCGGGTGTATTGGGGTTCAAAACCCAGGTCTTTCAGATGATTGTATGCATATTGTGCCACCGTTTCGGTGTAGCCGGAGGGGCTGTCAATGGCCAGCAGGGCCAGAGCCTGTTCCACGGCGTCATTTACTACGTGTTCCACACAGATCGCTTCCTTTGTTGAAAAAGTCCGGCGGCCCAATGCCGTCGGACTTTAGTATAGCATGGTGTCGGGGGAATGCGCAAGGTCACATCCCGGTCTGTTCCAGCAGCTGGCGCAGCAGGGCCGCCCGCTTCACGCCCTCCTGAGCAAGTTGACCATAGAGTTGCATGAGGTCGGGACTGCCCGCCTTGGCTCGGCAGGTCTGGAACTCCTGGGTGAGGGCCTGGTTGCGCTGATAGAGCTGGCGCAGGCCCCCTACGTAGGTGGTCATCCGGGGGGCGGTGAGCTGGGCCACCGGCCAGTAGCGCACCCCGGACTGGAGGAAGTAGGCCGCCGAGAGCTGCTTAGCCTGCTGGTGGAGCTGTGCGGCCACGTTGGACATTTGGCGGCTTTGCTTCCCCGCCCGGCGGCTGAGCAGTCGGGCCAGCTGCCACTGCTCCAGGCTGTCCAGCACTTGCTGGCGCAGACAGCAGGTCTTGGGCTGAGGCTGGGGTCTGGGGGGCGCCGGGTGGGGCCGCTGAGGGGGAGCGGCCATGGTCTGGGGGGCCATGACCGGTTGGGCCTCGGGGGCGGGCTGGGAGACCGGCTCCGGCTGGGGCTGGGCAGCGGTCTGGGGCGCGGCGGAGCCCATGACCCGGGCCCACACCCGCTCAAAGACCTCCTGGCTCTGGGAACGGGAATTCATGATCTCATCCATGGGAAAACACCTCCTAAATACCCCATTCTATGCCCCAATCCAGGGATTGCCACGGTTGACAGATGGGTATAATCATGATATACTAGCAAAACATATAAGAAAACTATGAATTATAAGCCGTCCCTTCCACGGGGGACGGCTTCAAACGGGAGATTTGCACTATGTTGGAACTGAAACATCTGACCTTCTCTGTGGAGGGAGAGGGCAGTCAGAAGGAGATTTTGAAGGATGTGTCCCTGAACGTCCAGGACGGCACCTTCCTGGTGGTCACCGGCCCCAACGGCGGCGGCAAGACCACCCTGGCCAAGACCATCATGGGTCTCAACCAGCCCACCTCCGGCCAGATCATCTGGAACGGGGAGGACATCACCAATCTGAATATCACCGAGCGGGCCCGCCGGGGCATCAGCTACGGCTTCCAGCAGCCCCCCCGCTTCAAGGGTCTGCGGGTGTGGGACCTGCTGAGCCTGGCCTCGGGCAACGCCCAGCTCACCCACGCCGAGGGCTGCCAGCTGCTGACCCAGGTGGGACTGTGCGCCGCCGACTATATCGACCGGGAGGTGGACAACTCCCTGTCCGGCGGCGAGGTCAAGCGCATTGAGATCGCCACCATTCTGGCCCGGAAGTCTCCCCTGATGATTTTCGACGAGCCGGAGGCGGGCATTGACCTGTGGAGCTTTGCCAAGCTCACCGAGACCTTCCGCTATATCCACGAGAAGCGGCAAGCCACCATCATCATCATCTCCCACCAGGAGCGCATCATCAACCTGGCCGACGAAATCGTTATGATCGCCGGGGGCGAAGTGGTGGAGCGGGGGGCCAAAGAGGAGATGTTCCCCAAGATTCTGGAAAACACCCAATCCGGGTGCGCCTTTGTGAAGGGAGGAGCCCAGGCATGAATTCCATCGACACCCATCTGCTCCGGGAGATCGCAGACCTGGAGCGTGTGCCCCAGGGGGCGTATAACATCCGCAAGAACGGCCAGTTGGAGGGGCGCAGCAACTCCGCCAACATTGTCATTGAGAGCAAGGAGGACAAGCCGGGCATCGACATCCACATCGCCCCCGGCACCGTCAACGAGTCGGTGCACATCCCCGTTATCGTCACCCAGACCGGTCTCACCGACCTGGTGTACAACGACTTCCACATCGGCGAGAACAGCGATGTGAGCATTGTGGCCGGCTGCGGCATCCACAACTCCGGCTGTGAGACCGCTCAGCACGACGGCGTCCACACCTTCTACGTGGGCAAGAATGCCAAGGTGCGCTATGTGGAGAAGCACTACGGCGAGGGCGAGGGCACCGGAAAGCGCATCCTCAACCCCCACACCATCATCTACCTGGAGGAGGGCGCCTCCATCCAGCTGGAGACGGTGCAGATTCGGGGCGTGGACTCCACCCGCCGCTACACCAAGGTGGAGATGGAGGCCAATGCCGAGGCAGTGGTCACCGAGCGTCTGCTCACCCACGGCGACCAGTTTGCCGAGAGCAAAATGGAGGTCATCATGAAGGGGGAGGGGGCCCGCACCCAGGTCATCTCCCGGTCCGTGGCCCAGGACAACTCCGTGCAGGTGTTCTATCCCCAGGTGCAGGGGGATGCCCCCTGCTTCGGCCACGTCCAGTGTGACTCCATCATCATGGATCACGCCAAGGTCAGCTCCATTCCCGCCATTGTGGCGGGCCACACCGACGCCCAGCTCATCCACGAGGCGGCCATCGGCAAGATTGCCGGAGATCAGCTCTTGAAGCTCATGACGCTGGGTCTCACCGAGGAGGAGGCCGAGCAGAAGATTCTGGACGGATTCCTGCGGTAAAGAATTATCCAAAATCGTGGCGTAAACCACCGGTACTTCCAATATTCTCGAAGATTTGTATAATTTCTTCGATTTTTGCGAAACATTCACCATCGTCAAGACTGTCATCCTGTATGACAGTCTTGATTTCGTTTAGGGCTTGATAGCATTGGCATTCCACAAAATCCTGGGCGCTGATATTGAGATCAGGAAAGGTCACCTGTATGTGCTGCTGTTGTAGGAGAGTTAGCAGCAATTCCTGGTATAGTTCCATGTCAATCACCTCTAATCCTACTTTATACTATTAAGAAGGAATAATCAACCTAATATCGCATAGAATGCTATACTAGCGGAAAAGGATATGAGGTAATCGTATGAAGCCATTAAAACAAAAGGTGAGCATCACCCTGGATGAGGACGTGGTGGAAAAGCTGAAGGTGCTGGCGGAGGACTGTGACCGCTCCCTGTCCCAGTACATCAATCTCATCTGTAAAGCCCATTTGAAACAGTTGGAAAAATAAGAAAAACACCGTTGTGAAGGAGAAGTTTCCTTTACAACGGTGTTTTTTGTGCTTGATGGGAATTGCGAAAAGCCTCCCTTGTGTAAAGGGAGGTGGCCCGGCGTAAGCCGGGTCGGAGGGATTGTGCATCTCTCTGTTTTATCCCCTCATCAACCGCTTTTATGACATTGCCGACGGCAAGATCCGCTACGACGGCATCAACATCAACAAGATCAAGAAGGCGGACCTGCGCCGCTCCCTGGGCATCGTGCTCCAGGACACCCACCTGTTTACCGGCACCGTCATGGACAACATCCGCTACGGCAACATGGACGCCAGCGACGAGGAGTGCATGGCCGCCGCCCGGCTGGCCAACGCCGACGGCTTCATCCGCCGCCTGCCTGACGGGTATGACACCATGCTCACCGGAGACGGGGCCAACCTAAGCCAGGGTCAGCGGCAGCTGCTGGCCATCGCCCGGGCCGCCGTGGCCGATCCGCCCGTGCTCATTCTGGACGAGGCCACCTCTTCCATCGACACCCGCACCGAGCGGCTGGTGCAAGACGGCATGGACGCTCTGATGACCGGGCGCACCACCTTTGTCATCGCCCACCGCCTGTCCACGGTGCGCAACGCCGACTGCATCATGGTCATGGAGCAGGGCCGTATCATCGAGCGGGGCACCCATGACGAGCTCATCGAGAAGAAGGGCAAGTATTATCAGCTGTATACCGGGAATTTGGCAGAAGAGTCTGCCTGATTCTCAGGACTTCGCTGTGGTGGATGGTTCTTCTCCGATTTTCTTGGCAGAAACCAGTGTCCCCGCCGGGGACGCTCCGCTGGGCCCGATTTCTCCCCGATGAGAAATCGGGGAAAGAATCGCCAAAGGCGGGGCCTTTCCCCGCCTTGTGGAATCCACCCCGCGGTACTGGGAGGAAGGTGCACCTTCCTCTTTTCAGCCCTTAGCCCGGTGGGGTCACATAGATGGTTTGCTAGTTCTAGAGGTTGCACTTGCTTCTATGTTAGTATGCACTTCTACCCCCAGGGCCTTACCCTGGTGAGCCGCTGTTCCCAGCTACCGGAAGCCTGACTCCCGGCGGCGGGAACGCCGCTTGGCCAGGGTAGGCCCGGACCTGGAAACTGCCCAGCCATAGGGCCAGCTGCCAAAGGTGGCTTGGTGTAGTGGCAGTGACAGGGGCCACAGCAAGGGTGACGGGCCGAACACCAGCTTGACGCAGTTCCAACCTCGTACCCCAGGGAGGTCCTTAGGGGGGAACGCCCTAAGCGGGTTTTGGTTTCTTTTGCCCGCTCAAAAGAAACCCCCAGCGGGAAGCGTCCCCACCAGGCTGGAAGCCTGTACAAGACAAAAAAGAAAGAATAAGTTCGTCAAGGCGGGACATATAAGAAATGCAAAAACGTGGGAGCACCTCAGGGTACTCCCACGTTTTTTGCCTTTTATAGTTGTTGATACATGGCGCTGGCATCCGCCTTGCCCACAATGTCGGCGGTGGACAGCACTTCCACCCGGATGGCCTTCTCGCCAAACTTCATCTCCAGGATGTCCCCCACCTTCACCTCGTAGGAGGCCTTTACCACCCGGCCCCCCACGGTGATGCGGCCGTTGTCACAGGCCTCATTGGCCACGGTGCGCCGCTTGATGAGCCGGGACACCTTCAACCACTTGTCAAGTCTCATAGAAATCCTCCTATGTTTCTCCTTATGCTCCGATGCTGTCCTTCAGCGCCTTGCCGGGCTTGAACACAGGGGTCTTGGATGCGGGGATGTTGATCTGCTCCTTGGTGTGGGGGTTGCGGCCAATGCGGGCGGCACGGCTCTTCACCTCAAAGGAGCCAAAGCCCACCAGCTGCACCTTCTCCTCCTGGGCCAGGGCCTGGGTAATGGCCTCCAGGGCGGCGTTGAGGGCGGCCTCGGTGTCCTTCTTGGACAGCCCAGCCTTTTCAGCGGCGGCGTTGATGAGATCAGCTTTGTTCATGGTCGTTTGTTCCTCCTAATGGTCTACAATTCAAGGCTGGTGCTTGATGGCGTTCCAGATGTCGTCCAGCTCGGTGAGGCTCATGTCCTCCATCTGCTTGCCCTGGGCGGTGACCGCCTCCTCCACCCGGCGGAACCGGGCGGCAAACTTGTCGCAGGCGGCCTGGAGGGCGTCCTCCGGGTCTACCTTCAAAAAGCGGGCCACATTCACGGCGGCAAAGAGCAGGTCCCCCAGCTCCTCGGCGGGGTCCCCGTGGCCAGCGATGGCCTCTTTCACCTCGTCCAGCTCCTCGGAGAGCTTGTCCACCGCGCCGTCCACGCTGTCCCAGTCAAAGCCCACCTTGGCGGCCTTCTTCTGCACCTTCTCCGCCCGCCACAGTGCGGGCAGGGAGCGGGCCACGGCGTCTACGGCGTCGGCCTGGGTGGCCTGGCCCTTCTCCTTCTTTTTCAGCTCCTCCCAGTTGGCCAGAATCTCTCCGGTGGAGGAGACGGTCACATCCCCAAACACGTGGGGGTGGCGGAAGATGAGCTTCTGGCACACGCCGTTGGCCACGTCGTCCAGGTTGAAGCGGCCCTCCTCCTCCTCGATGGAGGTGTGGAACACCACCTGGAGCAGCACGTCACCCAGCTCCTCCTGGAGGTGCTCGGTGGACTGCTGGTCAATGGCCTCGGCCACTTCGTAGGCCTCCTCCAGGAAGTTGCGGCGGATGGACTCATGGGTCTGCTGGGCGTCCCACTGGCAGCCGCCGGGAGCCCGCAGTACCTTTACAATGTCAACGAGATCTTGGACGTTGTACTTGTCCTTGAGAGAAAAATCTACCATACTATCACCTACAATGCAAGGATTATTTCAAAATGGAACCTTTTTGCCGGGGAAGTTATTCGGCGGGGGTGATGCGCAGCAGGCGGCCGATCTTGTCGCCCTTGGGCATAAACTTCAAGTCCTGGGGAGAGATGGCCCGGAGCAGCACCACCAGCGCCAGGTACACCAGGCCGCCCACACCCACGGAGAAGAGGGTGCAAATGGCGTTGCCCGAGTTGCTCAGGGTTTTGGCGGCGGTCTGGAAGGCGGACATGCCACCCAGGACGGAGGAGGACAGGCCATAGCAGGCCCACACTGCCAGACCCATGACGACCGCGGACACCAGGGGCTTGCCGAAGGCTCGGGTCAGGCTCAGAGAGCGGGGTAGGGTGCGCTTGATGATGATGAGGTCCAGCACGGCGATGATGGCAAAGCACACCAGGGTGCTCACGGGAGCGCCGTGGATGTTGATGTTCTTGTTGCCCACCAGAATGTAGTTGATGGGCAGCTTGAACAGGCACCCAATGACGGTGGTGACCATGGGGATGGTCACCAGGCGGTGGGCCTGCATGATGGCGTTGCACACCAGCATGAAGCAGACAAAGATGACGGCGATGCCCAGCACGGACAGCATCCAGCCGCCCAGCTCCACGTCGGTGGTGGGGTAGAGCAGCCGCATGATGGGCTCACTGAGCACAAACAGACCCACGCCGGCGGGAATGGCCAGCAGGGCGGTGGTGCGCAGGGCGGTCTCGCTGATCTGGGCCCCCAGCTTCCGGTTCTTCACCGCCTGAGCCGCCGACACGGCGGGGATGATGGAGGCGGTGAGGGGCACCATGAAGGAGGAGGGCAGGTTGTACAGGGTGGCCGCCTGGTCAAAGACGCCCTTGAGGGAGCGGGCCTCCAGCTCGGTAAAACCGGCTCCGTCCTGGAGCCGCCCATAGATCATGCTGGTGTCAATGAGGTTCACCAGGCCGATCACCGAGGAGCCCAGGGTGATGGGAATGGCCAGTTGGAGCAGGGTGCGGAAAATCTTCTTGGAGGACTCCGGTTTGTCCTGCCCCACCGGGGTGCTCCCATGGTGGGAGCGGAAGCAGAAGGCGGTGTACAGCATGCCCAGGGCGCAGCCCACGGACACGCCGAAGATGGCGCCAGCGGCGGCCACAGACTCGTTGTTGGAGGATTTGAGCAGGAAATAGGCCAGGGTCAGGCCGATGACCAGTTTGCTCAGGGCCTCAATGATCTGGGACACGGCCGTGGGAGTCATGATGGAGTGGCCCTGGAAGTAGCCCCGCATGGCAGACAGGGGGCACAGGAAGAAAATGGCGGGGGCCAGGGCCCGGATGGAGTACCAGCTCCGGGAGTTGTTCATCAGGTTTGCCAGCTGCTGGGGGAAGAAGAACATGAGGCAGAAGCTGATGGTGCCCAGGGCCAGGAAGGTGAGGAAGGCCACCCGGAAGGTCTTTTGCACCTGATTGTGACGGCCCAGGGCGTGGGCCTCCGAGATCATCTTGGACAGGGCCACCGGCAGACCGCCGGTGGAGACGGTGATGAGCAGGGAGTAGATGTAGTAGGCGGTGTTGAAGTCGGAGAACCCCGCCTCCCCCAGGATGTTGCCCAGGGGAATCTTGTACAGAGCTCCAATGAGCTTGACAATGACAATACCGGCGGCCAGAATGGCGGCGCCGCCAAAGAAGGTATTATTTTTGTTTTTGGAAGTGGGATTTGACATGATCTCAACCTTTCACCAAGAAGTCCAGGGTCAGTGGAAGAGGAGGGGGAGGGCATAGTCCCGGACCTCGGCCTGAATCCGCTCCACATCCAGCGTGTGGAAGGTACCGTTTTCATATATGATGTTGCCCCGGGCCATATTCATCACCACATTGGAGCCGTGGGCGGCAAACACCAGGTTTTCCACCACGTCATGGCAGGGGGTGAGGTTGGGGGCGGTGAAATCCAGCAGGATGAGGTCCGCCACCTTGCCCACGGCAATCTGGCCGGTAGGACGGCCCAGCGCTCGGGCACCTGCCACCGTGGCCATCTCCAGAGCCTGCCGGGGTGTGACCACGCCGGGGGTGCAGCGCACCCCGCTGGGCAGCAGCGCCGCCAGCTTTAGATCGGCAAACAGGTCGGCACTGTTGTGGGAGGACATGCCGTCGGTGCCCAGGGCCACATTCACCCCCGCCTCCAGCATATCAGGGATGGGGGCAATGCCCGAACCCAGCTTCAAGTTGGAGTAGGGATTGTGGACGCAGGACACCCCTTTTTCCGCCATAATGGCCCAGTCCTCCGGGGTGGTGTACACACAGTGGGCGGAAATGCCGCCGTTGTCCCACACCCCGTACTGGTTCAGCGTCTGGATGGGGGTGAGGCCGTGGCGGTCTAAGCTGGCCTGATGCTCACTTTTCGTCTCCGACACATGCACGTGCATGCGCTGGTTGTGGTCGTGGGCGAACTGAGCCATCCACTGCCACAGGGGGGCGGAGGAGGTGTACTCTCCGTGGATGGAGGCGTCTATAAGAATTTGCCCGTCTCCTGCCCCGTGGAACTCCTCGGTGAGGGCCCGCTGGGCCACGCAGTCCCCGCAGGTATCGGGGTTAAAGTCGGCCGGGTCGCCAAAATACACCCCGCCGCAGGACAGGTTGGCGCTGATGCCGGCCTTCAAAATCTCCTGGGCGATGGTGGAGGTGAACATGTACATATCCGCCACGCAGGTGACGCCGGAGGCGATCATCTCCGCCAGGCCCAGCCCTGCCCCGGCGGACACTGCCCGGGGGTCCAGCTTGCCCTCGGCGGGGAAGATGTAGTCGTGGAGCCAGGTCTGCAAGTCGCAGCCCCCGCCATACCCCCGCATGAGGGTCATGGGCAGGTGGGTGTGGGCGTTCACCAGGCCGGGCATCATCACCTTGCCCGAGCAGTCCACCACCCGGTCAAAGTCGCCCTGGGGGCGGTGGGTGCCCACATAGGTGATGGAGGTACCCTCCACCTGGACATAGCCGTTTTGGAGAATGGTCCCCGCCTCGTCCATGAGGACGGCGGTGACATTGGTAAATAGTACGGACATAGGTTCCTCCTTATAACTGGGCCAGACAGCCCAGGACCAGGGGCACAAATCGGTGCCGGGCGGCTTTGCCCGCCTCCAGCACTTCCTCTTCACTCAGGGGCTTGGGGAGCATCCCGGCGGCTAGGTTGGACAGCAGGGAGAAGCCCAGCACCTCCATGCCACAGTGGGCGGCCACGATGACCTCGGGGGCGGTGGACATGCCCACCGCGTCCCCGCCCAGGGCCCGGATGGCCCGAATCTCGGCGGGGGTCTCATACTGGGGCCCGAAGCTGTAATAGTATACCCCTTCCCGCAGGGGGCTACCCAGCCCCTGTGCCACCTGGCGGGCCACCTCTTGGAGCCGGGGGGTGTACAGATGGGAGGCATCGGGGAAGCGCACCCCAAATTCCGGGAGGTTCTCCCCCCGCAGCGGGGACTCCCCGCCCAGCTTGATCTGGTCGGTGAGGAGCATGATGTCCCCGGCGTTCCAGTCCGGGCGGACGCACCCGGCGGCGTTGGTCACCAGCAGGGTGCCGCACCCCAACAGCCGCAGCACCCGCACCCCGTAGGCCACATCCTCATAGGAGTACCCCTCGTAGTGGTGCACCCGGCCCTGCATCACCGCCACGGGCTTGCCTGCCAAGGTGCCAAAGACCAGCTGCCCCACATGTCCGGGGGCAGTGGAGCGGGGAAAGTGGGGAATGGAGGCGTAGGGCACCGCCACGGCGTGTTCCACCTCCTGGGCCAGATCCCCCAGGCCGGAGCCTAGAATCAGGGCCACTTTGGGGACAAATTCCCCCAGCTGAGCCCTCAGATAGGCGGCGCTTTCCTGATAATGGGAATACGGATGGGACATAGGCTTCCCTCCTGACAAAATCTTGGGAAATATGAGAGCATTACAAGATAGTTTACACCATTCAACCAGGAAAATCAATCCTGAGCCCGTCCGCATTGGCAGGGGAGGGGAAATGTGGTATCATATATAAAAACAGATCCAATGAGGAGGAGACGACATGCGGGACACAAGACCCCTGGTGGTGGTGGTGGACGGCCACGGCGGCGGCATGGGCAAGGCTTTGGTGGCCCGGCTGAGGGAGCGGCTGCCCCAGGTACACGTGCGGGCGGTGGGCACCAACTCCGCCGCCACCGAGGCTATGCTCAAGGGGGGAGCCGAGGACGGTGCCACCGGGGAGAATGCGGTGATTTTCAATGTGGGGAAGGCGGACTTCGTGGTGGGGTCCGTGGCCATCCTCATGGCCAACGGCCTGATGGGGGAGATCTCCCCCCGCATGGCCCAGGCGGTGGGGGACAGCCCCGCCATCAAGGTGCTCATTCCCGCCAACCGCTGCGGCATCCGCATCGCCATGGGGGGCGAGCAGCCCCTGCGCCGCTATTTGGACGACTGTGTGGACCTGATTGCCGCCGAGCTGCAAGAGTAAACCATACCACAATTTGACGATTTTGGACGGATGAGGCCTCCCTTGGTTGACAAGGGAGGCCTCATCTTATAAAATATTTGTCGAGTGTTTAGTAACGGGTGCATTGCACCCTGAAATATGGCATTATATGGAAGAATTGGGCGGTCTTTGTCAAAAAACGGCCCGGTGTGGAAGAGAATAAGGAGAGCGTATGTTGCAAAGTGGAAGAAGAATGGAGAAGAAAACACGGACGCTGGCAGGGCTGGCGGCGGTGTTTTTCGCCTGCATGGTGGTTCTGTCCGCCTTTGTGGCGGTGTATGCCGGAGGTGTGCGCTACGGCGTGGTCACTGGCACCGAGGTGGGCCTGAGCGTGCGTGCGGGAGCGGGAACCTCGTACACCCGGTTGGGCCTCATTTACGACGGCACCACCGTCACCATCACCGGGGAGAAAAAGGCCTCAGACGGCGCCACCTGGTACGCCATTGACTACAACGGCGGCACCGGATACGTCATCAGCACCTACATCAAGCTCATTGACGGCGGTGTGGATGACAAGGAGTTTGAGGCCTACCTCAAACAGCAGGGCTTCCCCGAGTCCTACTGGAGCGGGTTGAAGGTGCTCCACGCCATGTACCCCGAGTGGGTGTTCAAGGCCGACCACAACGGCTTTGACTGGAACTACGCCGTGGACCAGGAGTCCAAAATCGGCAACAGTCTGGTGCAGTCCTCCTCCAAGTCCAGCTGGAAGTCCACCGACCCCAAGGCCTACAACTGGGATACGGGAACGTGGACGGAATTTGACACCGGCGGCTGGGTGGCTGCCTCCCGGGAGATTGTGGCCTACTACATGGACCCCCGGAACTTCCTGACCCAGAACAGCATCTTCCAGTTCCTCCTCCAGAGCTATGACGCCCAGGTGCAGAGCGTGGCGGGAGTGGAGCGGCTGGTGGACGGCACCTTCCTGGATGCCACCGTCACCGACACCGACGGCAAGCGAATTTATTACCCTCAGGTGATCTATGATGCGGGCAAGAAGGTGGGGGTCAACCCCTATGTGCTGGCCGCCATGATCATCCAGGAGCAGGGCACCCGTGGCCAGAGCGACAGCATTTCCGGCAAGGCCCCCGGCTTTGAGGGATATTTTAACTTCTACAACATCGGCGCGGTGGCCGGAGGCGGCAACACCGCGGTGAAAAACGGCCTCATTTACGCCAAGGGCGGCATCAACGGCACAGGCACCAGCTATGGACGGCCCTGGAACAGCCGGGTGCGGGCCATCAGCGGCGGAGCCCAGTTCTACGCCAACGGCTACGTCACCGCCGGACAGGACACCATGTACTTAAAGCGGTTCAACGCCCAGGGGGACAACCCCTTTACCCATCGGTATATGACCAGTGTGTGGGGCGCGGCCTCCGAGGGTCTGAGTCTGGCCGGGGGATACAGCGAGGAGCTGCGCCAGTCCCCCCTGGTGTTCTCCATCCCCGTGTATGACAATATGCCCAGCAGCCCCTGTGCTCAGCCCACCGGGGACGGCTCCCCGGACAACCGCCTGAGCACTTTGAAGGTGGGCAACTACGCCCTCACCCCGGGCTTTGACAACGACACCGCCTCTTACAGTGTGGTGGTGCCCAACTCCGTGTCCTCCGTCACCATCTCCGCCACCACCAAGGTGTCCACCGCCAAGGTCAGCGGCGCCGGGACGGTGCAGCTGAAGGTGGGGTCCAACACCGTGAAGGTGACGGTCACCGCCCAAAACGGCAGCCAGCGCACCTTTACCCTCACCATCGCCCGGGAGGGCAGCTCCGGCGGCTCGGACTCCTTCTCCGTCAATCCCAAGTACAAGGTCAGCGGGTCCAGCCAGGTCTCCGGCATCACTCTGGGCACCAAGACCTCCGACTTTGTGAAGAACCTGAACATCGTGGGGGGCTATGCCCAGGTGAAGACCGCTGGGGGCTCCACCAAGCAGAACTCCGCTGTGGTGGGCACCGGGGACACCGTGACCATCTACCGCAACGACGGCACTCAGTACGCCAAGTGGACGGTAGTCATCTATGGAGATGCCAACGGGGATGGAAAAATTGATAATTCAGACCGTGTGAAAATCCGTAACCATGTGTTGGGTACCAGTAAATTGTCTGGAGCGTTGGCTGTGGCTGCCGATGTGAACAAGGACGGACAGGTGAACAACACCGACCGTGTGAAAGTTCGCAACCATGTGTTGGGAACATCTCTAATCACTCAATAGGAGAGAATCAATGAAAAAATTCTTCGCAAGTAAGTGGATTGCCCTGGTCATGGCTCTGACTCTGGTTCTGAGCCTCACCACCCCGCAGGGCCATGCGGCGCAGTCCTGCACCGTGACTTTTTCGGACCCTACAGTTACTGTGGGGCAAACGTTTACCGTCAATGTGAGGGTGACCGGAGCTGTGGCCATTGCCACGGTGAAGGTGAACTATGACTCCAGCTATCTGCAATATGTTTCCGGTGATTTAGGCTACGGATACCCCAGCGGCAATGTGATTGTCATGGATAAAGAGAATGCTGGAACGGGTAACATTAGCTTCTCTATGACCTTCAAGGCGCTGAAAGCGGGTAAGACTACCATCAACAACTATGAAAACTCCATTGTGGATGGAAATGGCGACCCCATGAATATCACCCCTGGTTGGTCTACGGTCACCATCAACGCCCCCTACACCGCCTCGGGGAACAACAACCTCAGTTCCCTGTCCATCAGCCCCGGCACCCTGTCCCCCGGCTTCTCCGCTGGCACCACCAGCTACAGCGCCTCGGTGTCCAACTCCACCACCAGCGTGGCGGTGTCCGCCAAGGCCGCTGATGGAAAGGCCAAGGTGGCGGTGTGGGGCAACACCGGACTGAGTGTGGGCAACAACACCGTCACCGTCCAGGTCACCGCCGAGAACGGCAGTAAAAAGACCTACACCATCACCGTCAACCGGGCCGCGGGGAGCACGGGAGGCAACACCGGCGGGAATGCCCCGGCCCCCGACGACACCCCCAGTCCCTCCCCCACCGCCACCCCGGAGCCTCAGGTGACGGTCACCCTGCCCGACGACACCCAGCTGCCCGTCTCCAACCAGCTGCCCGAGGGCGTCAGCGTCCCGGCGGGATTTGAGCAGTCCCAGCTGGAGGTGGACGGCCAGACCCTTCCCACCGCCGTGCACCAGGACGGCGGACTGGTGGCCGTGTATCTGGCTGGCGACGAGGGCCATCCCGCAGGCTTCTACTTCTACAACGAGAAGACCCGGGAGGTTCAGGCCATGACCCCGGTGGCCATGTCCACGGGCAAGCTGACCCTGGTGGACCTGCCCCAGGAGCTGGTGGTGCCCCAGGGCTATACCTCCACCCTGATGGAGCTGGGGGGCCAGCAGCACACCCTGCTGGTGCCCGACGACACCGAGGAGCCCAACCACTACATCGTCTACGCCATGGACGAGGAGGGCAAGCTGGGGCTGTACCTGTACGACGTGGAGCAGGAGACCTTCCAGCGCTACCAGTTCACCCAGCTGGGGGACGCCCCCCTGGTCCTGGCTGAGATGGAGGAGCAGCCCCAGAATGAGGGCTTTGTGTTCACCCTGTTTGGCCATGAGATTCGCACGGGCTGGAGCAACAGCGCCATGTCCTACCTGCTGGTGGGGGTCACTGCCTTGGCCGTGGTGCTGCTGGTGGCCGTGATCGTGCTGGTGGTGTGCCTGGTGAAGGCACGCAAGGCCCTGCATCTGGCCTGGATGCGCCAGGAGGAGGAGCGGCAGCGCCGCATCATCCAGGGCACTTGCCTGAGCGTGGATGAGATTCTGGCCGAACACACCAGCCGAAATGCACCCATGCTGGAGGACCGGGACAGCCGGACCTTGCCCTCCCAGACCCAGCAGCCCACTCCGGAGACCATCGAGGTGTCCTGGCAGGAGGCGGAGCCGTCCCAGGAGGACCAGGAAGACAACATCTAAATAGAACGCTACAAACCTCCCCACGGTCCACCGTGGGGAGGTTTTTCCAGGAAGGGCTGGAGGTTTGACTAAATTACCAAAAAATCGCATGTACTTTTGTATGGAATTGGAATGGACAAGGGGGAGGAAAAGGGCTATACTGTCTTCAGCAACTGAATATTCGGATTGTAACTGGTAAGGCAGGCAAGACCACGTAGAACTCGATTGCAACGGGTTTTATTTGTGGTGCCTGTTTTTTTCTTTGCCTGAAAGGGGGGATGAACCGTGGGAACCTATGTGGTACGTCGCATACTCAACAACAACGCCTTTGTGTCGGTGGATGCCAATGGCCAGGAAATTGTGGTCATGGGAAAGGGAATTGTATTCCAAAAGAGCGGAGGAGATCGGATTCCTTGCAGCAGAGCGGAGCAGGTGTTCCAGCTGTCTCAGGAAAACACCAGCCGCTTTCAGGAGCTGATTGCCCGCATCCCCATGAACTACATGGTCCTCAGCGAGAAAATCATCTCTATGGCTGAGAAAAACATGAACAAGACATTGGATGAGAGCATTCACATCACCATTACCGACCATATCTACTCTGCCGTACAGCGCTACCAGCGGGGGCTGGTGCTGCGCAACTCCATGCGCTGGGAGATCCAGCGCTACTATCCCCAGGAGTACGCCGTGGGGTTGGAGGCGGCCCGGATGGTGCGTCAGGCCCTGGAAGTGCCCTTTGCCGAGGATGAGGCGGCCTTTATGGCGCTGCACTTTGTCAACGCAGGTACGGGCATGGAGATTGGGCAGATGTATGAGGTCACCGAGCTGATTTCCGGCATCTGTACCATTGTACACGGGGAGTTTGGGATGGAGTTTGACACCCAGGCCCTGGCCTACCATCGCTTTATCACCCATGTCAGGTTCTTTGCCCAGCGTCTGCTGCTGGGCACCTATTACCAGGAGGATGACGGAGATCTGCTGGATATGATCTGCGTCAAGTACCCCCAGGCCTATGCCTGTACCCAAAAGATCGCCGCCTACATTCTGCAACTGCGGGGGCAGAACCTGGGCCGGGAGGAGGAACTGTACCTCACGGTGCACATCGCCAGAGTGGCAAAGCACGGTCTTTTGAAGGACGAGAATTAAGATTAGAAGATTCAGTTGAAAAGAGGGATTAAACCATGGATTGGAAGAAGACTGCGGAACAAATTGTGGCCCATGTGGGCGGCAAAGAGAATATTTTAGGGGCGACCTACTGCACCACCCGGCTGCGTCTGGCCCTGGCCGACGAGTCCCTGGCCAACGATGCGGCGGTGTCTGAGGTCCCCGGCGTCATCAGCGTGGTCCACGCCAGCGGCCAGTATCAGATCATCATCGGCAACCGGGTGCCCAAGGTTTACGAGGCCTTGCAGGAGATGGGGGTGCTGGAGAACAAGGGTCAGCCCGTCCAGGAGGAAGAGGAGAAAAAGAAAAAGCCCATTCCCGCCCGGATGATGGACGCCCTGCTGGGTTCCATGACCCCCGTCATCCCCGCCATCATCGGCTGTGCCATGATGAAGGTGCTGCTGGTGCTGCTGCCCATGCTGGGGATTCTGGCCGAGGAGAGCTCCACCTATCAGGTGCTCAACGTCATCGGCGACGGCTCCTTCTACTTCCTGCCCATCCTGGTGGCCGCTTCCGCCGCCCGGTACTTCAACACCAACATCTATCTGAGCATCACCATTGCGGGTATTTTGGTGCACCCCACCCTCCAGGCCATGTTTACTGCCGGAGACCCCATCTCCCTGTTCGGGGTGCCTGTGACTGCGGCCAACTACCCCTACTCCATTTTGCCCGCCATCATCATGGCCTGGGTGCTGTCCAAGGTGGAGAAGCTGGTGGACCGCATCACCCCCGCCATCACCAAGACCTTCCTCAACCCCATGCTCATCGTGCTCATCTGTGCCCCCATTGCCCTGTGGGCGGTGGGCCCTGCCGGAGCCATTGCCGGTGAGGCCATCTCCGGCGGTCTGGAGTGGATTCAGACCAATCTGGGCTGGCTGGCCGTGGGCATCATCGGCGGCATTTACCCCGTGCTGGTGCTCTTCGGTATGCACCATGTGCTTACCCCCATTGCCATCGCAGCCATCAGCGGTCCGGCTGGCTTTGACGGCCTGGTGATGGTGGCCCAGCTGGGCGCCAACCTGGCCCAGGGCGGCGCCTCCATGGCCGTGGCCCTGCGCTCCAAGAACAAGAATATGCGTCAGACCGCCGCCGCCGCCGGCTTCTCCGCCCTGGTGGCTGGTATCACCGAGCCCGCCATGTACGGCGTCACCCTGCGCCTCAAGCGCCCCTTCATCGCCGTGCTCATCGCCTCCTTCGCCTCCGGCTGCTTTGCCGGTCTGATGCAGCTCAAGAGCTTTTCTGCCGCCTGCCCCGGCCTGGTGACCACCATCCAGTATGTGGAGGCGGGACGGCCCAGCTCCATCCTGTACATCGGCCTGACCTGCCTCATCGCCGTGGTGGTGTCCTTTGTCCTCACCTTTATCCTGGGCTTCCGTGACCCCCAGGGCAGCGGAGAGGCGGCTGCCACCACCAAGAATACCGCCCCCAAGGGCACCCAGGTGCAGGCCCCTCAGCGCCTGGTGGTGAACAGCCCCATGACCGGCAAGCTGATGCCCCTCAGCCAGGTGTCCGATGAGACCTTTGCCTCCGGCGTGCTGGGCACCGGTGCGGCCATCATTCCCACCGATGGCCGAGTGTACGCCCCCTTTGACGGGGTGGTGGAGACCCTGATGGATTCCAGCCATGCGGTGGGCCTGCGCAGCGACGACGGCCTGGAGGTGCTGGTCCATGTGGGCCGGGACACTGTGGCCCTGAACGGCAAGTATTTTACTCCCCATGTGAAGGTGGGAGACGTTGTGAGAAAGGGCCAGCTGCTGCTCACCTGTGATTTGAACGGGCTTCGGGCAGAGGGCTATGATGTGACCACCCCGGTCATCGTCACCAACTCCGAGGAATACCTGGAAGTGGTGCCCACCAAGGAGATCAACATTGAGCACGGCGCACGCCTGCTCACCGTACTGTAAAAGGAGGAACATCATGAACCGGAGCTTCCCGGATGGCTTTTTGTGGGGCGGCGCCACCGCCGCCAACCAGTATGAAGGTGGATGGAACGAAGGGGGCCGCGGCCCCTCCATTGACGACGTGTTCACCGGGGGCTCGGTGAACACCCCCCGCCGCATCACCATTCCCGCCCAGCCTGACGCCTTCTATCCCAATCACGAGGCCACCGACTTCTACCACCACTGGAAAGAGGACATCGCCCTGTTTGCTGAGATGGGCTTCAAGGTCTACCGCATGTCCATCTCCTGGTCCCGCATCTTCCCCCGGGGGGATGAGGAGCAGCCCAACGAGGAGGGGCTGGCCTTCTACGACCAGGTGTTTGACGAGCTGGCCAAGTACGGCATTGAGCCTCTGGTCACCCTGTCCCACTATGAAAATCCCCTGTACCTGACCACCCAATATGGGGGGTGGAAGAACCGCAAGCTGGTGGACTTCTTTGTCCGCTACGCCAAGACGGTGATGGAGCGGTACAAGGGCAAGGTGCGCCGCTGGCTCACCTTCAACGAGATCAACATGCTGTCCGTGCCCTTTGGTACCTTCATCGCCGGAGGTATGCTCCCGGACACCACCACCGAGCAGGACCGCTGGCAGGCCATGCACCACCAGCTGGTGGCCTCCGCTCAGGCGGTGCGCCTGGGCCACCGGATCGACCCGGACAACCGGCTGGGCTGTATGATCGCCTACATGTGCGTCTATCCCCGTACCTGCGCCCCGGAGGATCAGCTCACCCAGCTGTCCATGGACCGCCTGCACAACCTGTTGGCGGGAGACGTGCACGTGCGGGGAGCCTATCCCAGCTATGCCCGCCGCCTGCTGGCGGAGAAGGGGGTCACTTTGGACATCACCCCCCAGGACGAGGTGGACCTGCGGGAGGGCACCGTGGACTTCTACACCTTCAGCTACTACGACTCCCGGTGTGTGGGCACCAAGCAGGAGGGAGACCCCTCCACGGGCAACGGCGCTCTGGGCGGCATTCGAAACCCCTATTTGCCGGTCACCGAGTGGGGCTGGCAGATCGACCCCCAGGGTCTGCGCTGGGTGCTCAACCACCTGTATGACCGCTATCAGATTCCCCTGATGGTGGTGGAGAATGGCCTGGGCGCCATGGACACCATGGGGGCGGATGGCACCATCCACGACCCCTACCGCATCGACTACCTCCGGGCCCACATCCAGGCCATGGCCGAGGCGGTGGCCGACGGGGTGGACCTCCAGGGCTACACCCCCTGGGGCTGCATCGACCTGGTGTCTGCCAGTACCGGAGAGATGCGCAAGCGCTACGGCATGATTTACGTGGACAAGCACGACGACGGCAGCGGCGACCTGTCCCGCCACCGCAAAGACTCGTTCTACTGGTACCAGAAGGTGATTGCCACCAACGGCCAGGACCTGACCTAACAGAAAATCCCCGGTGGGATGCAAGCGCATCCCACCGGGGATTTTAGATTATCCAAAAGGCAAAAGTTCGTGGGGGGCTTAGGGTAAATAGGCCCTCGGCAGAGTTTTCCCATCCGCAGATGGAAAAATAAATTGAAATCCGTTTTTCCCGGGGACATGCGCATCGGGAAAAACACATCTCAGCCCGCCAGTGTGGAATTGGGTCGCCCTTTGACCCAATTATGCATGCAGCGGGCTGCATCCCCTCAAAAAATGCTTGCATTTTTTTGATTACTTTTAGGAGTTGGGGCGGCAGGCCCGCACCACCGACAGAGGCGGCACCGGGCGAGGGAGCTTCATGTGAAACACCATCTGTGGGTGCCGGGGCTGGGCCAGGGTGAAGCCCTCGCCGTCCGTCATGAGGGGCGCGGTGAGGGGGAAGGCGGGCACATCGGGGCCCACCACCTCGATCTGGTCCCCGGCGGTGAACTTGTTGCGCAGGGAGAGGGTGGCGTTGCCGTCCTGGTCGCAGTCGGTGACGATGGCCAGCACCTGCCAGTCCCGGATGTACCGGGCGGAGTCGGTGTACTGCCCCGGCTGGCCGTAGTAGAAACCGGTGGAGTAGTGGCGGTGGCTGACCTTGTCCACCTCCGCCCGCCAGATGGGCTCCAGGGGCTTGCCCTCCACCGCGGCGTCAATGGCGTGGCGGTAGGCGGCGGTGGTCATGGCGGCGTAGTAGGCGCTCTTGGCCCGGCCCTCGATTTTCAGAGAGTCCAGACCCGCCTGAAGCAGCTCGGGCACGTGGTCGATCATGCACATGTCCCGGCTGTTCATGATGAAGGTTTCCCCGTTTTCCTCGAACACGGGGAAGTACTCCCCAGGCCGCTTCTCCTCCATGAGGGCGTACTGGTAGCGGCAGGGCTGGGCGCAGGCGCCCCGGGCGGCATCCCGCCCGGTCATATAGTTGGACAGCAGGCAGCGGCCGGAGTAGCTCACGCACATGGCGCCGTGGACAAAGGCCTCCACTTCCAAATCACGGGGGGCCTTAGCGCAGATCTCCGCCACCTCGTCCAGGGACAGCTCCCGGGCCAGGATGACCCGCTTGGCGCCCAGGTCGTGCCACACCCGGGCCATCTCGTAGTTGGTGATGCCCGTCTGGGTGGACATGTGCACCTCCACGTGGGGGGCGTAGCGGTGGGCCAGGCTCAGCACGTCCACACCTGCACTGATGACGGCGTCCACACCGATGGCCTCCAGAAACTCCAGGTACTCGGGCAGACGGGCGATCTCATCGTTGCGGGCCAGGGTGTTGCAGGTCACGTGGACCCGCGCCCCCTTGTCGTGGGCCAGCTGCACGGCCTGGGTCATCTCGTCCCGGTCGAAGTTGCCGGCAAAGGCCCGCATGCCGAAGGCGTTGCCCGCCAGATACACGGCATCAGCCCCGTAGGCCAGGGACATGGTCAGACGTTCCATGTCCCCGGCGGGGGATAATAACTCTACGTTTTTCATTCTTCCACTCCGTACTTCTCCACCAGGGCCTGGTGCTGGGCGTAGGTCTTGGTGAACTCGTGCTTCTTGGTCTCGGGGTTGAGCACATAGTAGTAGTAGCTGGTGTTCTCCGGGTTGAGAGCCGCATACAGGGCGGTCATACCGGGGTTGGAGATGGGTCCGGCGGGCAGGCCCTGGTACAGGTAGGTGTTGTAGGGGGAGTCAATGGCCTTGTCTGCCTCGGTGGGCACCTTGCCGCCGTTGAGATACACCAGGGTGGCGTCGATTTGCAGGTAGCCCTGGGTCTCGGCATTGGTGTTCTCCAGACGGTTGTAGATCACCGAGGAGATCTTGGCGTAGTCCTCGCCGTCGGTCTCCTTTTCAATCATGGAGGCGATGGTGACAATGTCGTGGAGGGAGTACTTGCTCTCCTCGTTGAACTGGTCCATATAGTCCTCCATCTTGGACTCGAAGTTCACCAGCATCTTGTTGATGACGTACTTGGGGTCCTCGCCCAGATAGAAGGTGTAGGTGTCGGGGAAGAGGTAGCCCTCCAGACGGTGGTAGTCGCCCAGGGGCAGGTCCTTGAGCCAGCTGAAGTTGTAGTCCCAGTTGGCGGACATATCCTGGAGCTGCTCCACCGTGGTGACCCCCTTCTCCTCCAGCAGCTGGAAGATCTGGTCGATGGTATAGCCCTCCTGGATGGTGATGTCAATGGTCTGACGGGTGGAAGAGGACGAGCTCATGTTGGTCACCAGGGCCCGGTAGTCCATATCGGTGTTCAGCTCGTAGGTGCCTGGGGTGATCTTGTCGCTGGCGTTGGAGAACAGGCCATAGAGGTGGAAGAGGAACTTGTACTCAATGAGGCCGTTGTCCTTGAGGGAATCCACCACATCGCTGAACTTCTCGTCGTTTTCCACCTTGACGATGGCGGAGGTGTACTCCTTGTTCAGGGCCAGCAGGTCGTTGGCCCAGATCCAGCCCACGGTGGCCAGCACGGCGGACAGACCCACCACGAACAGCACATACAGCAGGGCGCTGGCCGCCTTGGTGCGGTGGGGTTTCTTCCGGTTGCGGGAGACCCGTGGCCGTCGCTGGGGCTCCTGGGGGGCGTGGGAACGTTGTTCTGACATGTCTTGTTTCACTCCTCATCAGGATAGGTTGTCTGAAAAATTTCTTCTAAGGTCGGGGAACCAATCTCGCCGTGACCACATAGTATAACGCAGAAACGGGGACGGGCGCCGACTCCGGCGCCGCAGACCATGTGGTGTGCGGCGTCCGAGCCGGTACCTGTACCGGAAATTTGATGTGAGGTGACTTGTTATGTGTTGTGGTAACAATGGTTTCGGTGGCGGCTGCTGGTGGATCATCATCCTGGTACTCATTCTCTGCTGCTGCTGCGGTGGCGGTAACATGGGCGGCAACGGCTGTGGCTGCGGCAATGGCTGTGGCAACAACTGCGGCTGCGGCTGCAACGACGGCTGCTGCTAAAAAGCGCACGTATCCGTTGGGCGGAGAGGGGACCCCTCTCCGCCCTTGGCGTTTGTCAGGCGTCGGTGAGTACCAGCTGCACCGGCACGTCGTACTCGGCGTGGGGCAGCTGCTCCTGGAATCGGTCGGCGGGACACACGGACACGGTGAACCCGGTATAGCCCTTCAGCCACCGGTCGTAGTAGCCGCCGCCCTGGCCCAGGCGGTATCCCGCCCGGTCACACATCATGTTGGGCACCAGCACCACGTCCACGTCCTTCTGGGGGACGATGGGGCACACCCCGTCCGGCTCCGGAATGCCGTAGTGGTTGGGGATGAGCTGGTCCTGGCTGGTGATGATACGGGCCTCCATTTTCCGCTGGGGCAGACACACCGGAAGGGCCACCCGCTTGCCCATGGCCAGAAGCTGGTCAATGAGGGCGGTGGTGTCCGGCTCCCGACCCACGCCGTAGAAGACCATCACGGTGTGGGCCGCTTCCACCTGGGGCAGAGCCAGAAACTGCTCCAACAGGTGGGGGACATTGGCACGGGGAAGGGCTGCGGCCTGCCGGCGCAGCCGCTCCTTGAGCTCCTGGGGGGTCATGCCATGTAGTGAATGGCGTTCTGGACCTGGCGGGCCACGTCAGCCCCAGAAAGAGCGGTGAGCAGAGCCAGACCGAAGTCGAAGCTGGACCCGGCGGCCCGTCCGGTGATGAGGTGTCCCTCCACCACGAAAGGCTCCGTCATGCAGGGCTCCACGCCCGCCTTCACCAGGTCCCCCTCCATGCCGGGGTAGCACACGGCGCGGGCTCCGGCGGGGATGAGCCCGGCCCGAGCCAGCAGGGTGGGGGCGGCGCAGATGGCGGTGAGCCACACCTGGGAGTCGGCAGCGGCCTGGCGGATGAGGGCCATGGCGGCCTCGCTGTGCTCCAGGGCGTCCACACCACCCAGACCGCCGGGGAGCATCACCATGTCGCCGGGGGCCAGGGTTACCTCGGCCAGGGCCATGTCGGTGGTGACGGTGACACCCTGGGCGCTTTGGACGGTGGGGCCAGTGACACCCACCAGGGACACGGGCACATTGCCTCGGCGCAGCACGTCGGCAGGGGCCAAGGCCTCAGCGGTTTCAAAACCAGTGGCTAACAGAATGTAAACCATGATATCGTCCTCCTTATTCCAAAATCAGTTGCATAATTTCCTCATGAATGGCCTCTACGCCGCGCAGCTGGCCCTGGTCGTTGACACAGGAGATGCGCTTCCAGCCGTAGAGCTGGGCGGCCTGAGCGGCGGCCTGGGCGCAGGCAGTGAGGTAGTTGTTGTCCTCCTCGTGGATGTCCGCCTGGGTGTGGGTCGCCGCCTCCCGGCGGCGGAGGTTGGCCACCGCCAGATGGGTGGGCATATCCAGCCAGATCACCTGGTCAGGGCTGGGCAGGCCCATGCGCTGGTACTCCAAATCAAAGAGCCAGTGGAAAAACGCCTCCCGCTGGTCCTCCGGCAGTTTGGAGGCCTGATGCACGGCATTGGAGGTGGTGTAACGGTCCATCACCATCAATCCTCCGGCCTCGTAATAGGCCCCCCACTCCTGCTTGTACCCGGCGTACCGGTCCACAGCAAAGAAGGTGGAGGCGGCATAGGCGTTGACATCGTCGGGGTGGGAGCCAAAGGCGCCCCCCAGATACATCCGCACCAGGGCCGAGGATTCCTCCCGGTAGCGGGGATAGACGGTGGTACGGAATTCCCGCCCCGCCTCATTCAGTGCCTGACAGCACAGTTGAAATTGGGTGGACTTTCCCGAGCCGTCCGTTCCCTCAAACACGATCAGTTTTCCAGCCATGGGGCTGACCTCCTTGGGCATACCTATCTATATCTCGAACATGCCAGCATTTTCTCGAGGGGGATGCAGCCCGCTGCATGCACAATTGGGTCAAAGGGCGACCCAATTCCACACTGGCGGGCTCCAGATGTGTATTTTCCCATGCGCATGTCCTGGGAAAATACGTGATTTCAATTTATTTTCCCATCTGCGGATGGGAAAACTCTGCCGAGGGCTGCTGGATGATGCGAGATGATGGGAGTTCTTTACCATGAAGTTTTTTGGCAATCTACCATTGAACAGTATACCATACTCCCATGGGAAAGTCCATGCCCGGCCAAGTTGTTTCCCTTTCGTTCACAAATGTGTAAATCCCCCCTTGACATCAATGCATTAAAGCATTATACTGTTTGCAACGAGCCGGGAGGCTCTTTGTTCAGACTCAGACACTTTGATGGCTAAAAGCGTTGAAGTGCCCATTTGGATAGGAGGAAGGAACATGAAACACAGTTGGAGAGCAGGCGCAGCGCTGTTGGCGCTGACCATGGCAGCGGGACTGGCAGGCTGCGGCGGCCAGACTTCCCAGAATACCCAGTCCGGCGGGGAGAAGGACAGCTATACCATCGGTATTGTGCAGCTGACCCCCCACGAGGCGCTGGACCAGGCCACCAAAGGGTTCCAGGACGCGTTAAAGGAGGCGTTTGGGGATAAGGTGACCTTTGATCTGGAGTACGCCGCCAACGACCCTGCCACCTGTGCCACCATCGCCAACACCTTTGTCTCCAGCGGGGTGGACCTCATCATGGCCAACGCCTCCTCTGCCTTGCAGGCGGCGGCCTCTGCCACCGGGGATATCCCGGTGCTGGGTACCTCGGTGACTGAGTACGGCGTGGCGTTGAAAATCGACGACTTCTCCGGCACCGTGGGCACCAACGTCTCCGGTACCTCCGACCTGGCCCCCCTGGACCAGCAGGCGGCCATGATTCAGGAGTGGTGTCCCGAGGCCAAGACGGTGGGCCTGCTCTACTGCTCCGGTGAGCCCAACAGCCAGTACCAGGTGGACGCCGTCCAGGAGCATCTGGAGGAGCTGGGCTACACCTGCACCCAGTACGCCTTCTCCGACTCCAACGACATGGCGGCGGTGACCCAGACGGCGGCGGACAACAGCGACGTCATCTACGTGCCCACCGACAATACCGTGGCTTCCAACGCCTCCATCGTGGATAACATCTGCCGCCCCGCCAAGATTCCCGTGTTCACCGGAGAGCAGGGCATTTGCAAGGGCTGCGGCGTGGCCACTCTGTCCATCAGCTACTATGACCTGGGCGTCACCACCGGCGAGATGGCGGTGAAGGTGCTCCGTGGGGAGGCGGACATCTCCCAGATGCCCATTGAGTACGCCCCCCAGTTCACCAAGATGTACAACCAGGCCATCTGCGACGACCTGGGGCTGACACCCCCGGAGGGCTACACCGCCCTGGACGCAGAATAAGGGAACACACCACCAAGAGAGCGGGGGAACCCCTCGCTCTCTTGTGTCTTGATTGCAAGGAGGAACAACCATGCTGGATTTTTTAAACGCCCTGCCTGGGGCCATCTCCCAGGGCCTGATCTGGGGCATTATGGCCATTGGCGTCTACCTCACCTATAAGATTCTGGACATTGCCGACTTGACCGTGGACGGCTCCTTCTGCACCGGAGGTGCGGTGTTCGTGGTGCTCTTCGCCCAGGGAATCAACCTGTGGGTGGCGCTGCTGGCGGCCACGGTGTCGGGCATGGCTGCGGGGCTGGTCACTGGACTGCTCCACACCGTGTGCGGCATCCCCGCCATTCTGGCCGGAATTTTGACCCAGCTGGGGCTGTGGTCGGTGAACCTGGCCATCATGTCCATGAAGGCCAATGTGGCCTTGAACATCATTAACCCCGACGTGCTCAACAAGCTGCTGGTGTCCCTGCGCTTTGTTCAGGACGTGGGGAAGGGCACCCGCCCCTTCTATCAGCACCCCATCTTTGTGGTGGGTGTGGTCACGGTGGTCATCATCGCGATTTTGTACTGGTTCTTCGGCACGGAGCTGGGCTGCTCCATCCGTGCCACCGGTGCCAACCAGGCCATGGCCCGGGCCCAGGGCATCAACACCCGGCGCAACCAGGTGCTGGGCCTGATGATCTCCAACGGCCTGGTGGCTCTGTCCGGGGCCCTGCTGAGCCAGTACCAGGGCTTTGCCGACGCCAACATGGGCCGGGGCGCCATCGTCATCGGCCTG
>ERZ1643249.1000-NODE-1000-length-29499-cov-5.205679_pt1 | contig 29499 bp, 18 predicted proteins | sample MGYA00579263_ERZ1643249 | MGnify/ENA primary metagenome ERZ1643249 (study PRJEB29033, sample SAMEA4952264) | chicken gut metagenome | biome: Broiler Chicken; feature: Gastrointestinal Tract; material: Caecum | place: Ireland | collected 2018 | study: Broiler...
GCATTTCACGGGAAGTAGTAAGCGTGTCGAGGCTCATTCCAAAAGTAGTAATTTGCAAAGTGATTCTCCCAGAGTTCCCCCATTTGAACAGAATAAATCTTACCATGATTTCTGATTCGGATGTCTGATCCTCGTGAGGGGTTACGGCTCGCCTCAACCCGATCACTGACAAAACCAAGCGGGGTTGCATAATTACCGAACGCAGCAAGAAACTCCTGTTCAATCTCTGGCGGGACATTTACATAGTTTTTTGTGAGCATTGCTTTGGGACGAACGATCAAAATAGGGATGCCATACTTGTTCTTAAGATCCTTGGCTAAGAGAATAAAACCGCTTTTCGTTCTGTTTTCCAGATCGCTGTCTTCAAAGAGATAAGCGAAAGAATCTGGAGCCACAAGTAGATTCCTGTGATTTTTAACACTGTATATACTATACAACTTCTTTAACATTTCACGAAGCTGATATTGCTTCATTTCGGAAATGCCATTCAAGCTCTTTACATAGCGCATATCACTGCTGAAGAAATCCATGTGTGCTAAGCCAACAATACTATTATCACGAGCTGCACGACCCACTTCCTGCACATAATCAGAGAGGTTTCCCGATGGTGCAAAGTGGATAATGTGCTTTATATCTTTGACATCTATGCCCATTCCAAAGGCTTTCGTACAAATCAATGCAATTGCTTTGCCATCTCGATAGTCCCGTTCTGTTATTTTGCGTTCAGCGTCATGGATCTTTGAATGATACCTCCGGATCTTGATCTTATATTCGGTTGGCAACGCACCATAAATGGAATCTACTTGCGAACGGTAGGGACAATAAACAAGAGTTTTTTCTCCTTTAGAAACATATTTGATTAGCCGCTCGATAATCAATTCTTGTTTAACGGTTTCAACTCTTTTCCCACTACCGTCCTGAACACCGGGCTTGATTTCGAAGTTGATATTATCCCGTTTCACGTTACCAAGATGTAGGATTGGATTGTGAAGATCCAGTTCGGCTAACCTACCGCTTTCATGAATTCTTTTCTCGGCCCGGTAGTGATACACAGCGGCTGCGCCGCTGTTTTTGCAAGCATAGCATTTTTGTACAAAAACGCACTTGTCAGGGGATACCCCTGAAACCCCGGTGCATAGCAGCAGGAAGAAGGTGAATATTTTTGCATCAACTGCACGTGATGTTGAGCGAGAAAGACTACGCCCACATGAAGGAGCAGCAGCGGCGCAGCGGCCTTTCCACCAGTGCATTGATCCGTTCCTTGATTGCCGGCCTGGAGGTCAGGGAGCGCCCCACTGAGGCAGTGTTACAGGTTTACCGGGAGCTGAACGCCATTGGCAATAATCTGAATCAACTGACCTGGGCCGCCAATCGGGGTACGCCAGTCAGTGTGGAGCAACTGGCAGAACTTCACCGGGATCTGAATCGTCTCTGGTGCTGGGCAAAGTTTGATCCTAATCCGCCTGAAACACGCTGAAAATATTTAGCAATACAGCAAGATAGGTACAAATCATACCCACTTGTAAACTATGGTGGAAGAACTGCACGCTATGAAGCCGAAGGAATCCACCAAGAAGGTGGAGGCCGCCGTTGAGGATATCTCCATTGCTGTCTGACTTCATTTACAAAAGAGTCTGCGAACTAAAGTGCGAAAAATTCTTGACACTACCAAGCGTTCCAGAAACGTGTTCCATTTTGTTCTGTAAGAAGTATGCAAGGAACAAAAATTGCAAGCGAAAATAAAGCAGGAGATCGTTCCCCAAGGAGCGTATCTCCTGCTTTTTTGTGTCTCTGGGCCATGTCGCTGCAAAGCGTATTGCTCCAGAAATTGATACAGGTCCGCATTGTAAGGATTGGCTGGATCATTGCTGTCAAATTTTTTGGAAGTTTGTTCAATCATGTCGATGAAGGGTACAATTGAATTAGAAAGGCATTGGTGTAAATTCCGAAGTTTAACTGACGGTGTAATGCTTGCCACATATTTTGACATTGGATATAATGAAGCTATGTACAACAGACCGCTGCCGGATTCTGCGGGAAGTAAGCTCAATCTAGTCTGATCAATGGAGGAGAATTTATGGAATTCCCACTACAAACTGTTTTAAAAGATAAAAAACTGCGCATTGCACTGGCAAATCACGGCTTTTCCCTGCGAGACAACAATGGTGTGTTCAATTTTTTGGATTTTGAACAGGAGACCATGCTCAAAAACCATCGCGCCCTGTATGACCGCCTGTATCAGCTGGGAGGAGAAGAACTGCTGGCCGAGCTGCTGGAGACGGGGCAGACCTGTCTCACCGAGGACCCCAAGGCGGCCAAGCAGGGGGTGCGCCCTATCGCCGGCACCCAGCGGTTTTACCTCAAGACCAACAACGGCGCTCCCACGGTGCTGCTGTCCATCCTTGCGGGAATTGCCGGGTGGACCAACGCCGCAGAGGACTTTGATCCGGCTGGCGTTGTGCTGAAGGAGTTGGACGGCAGCGATGCAGAAGTTATGAAAGAAGCAGATCCCGCCGGCCCGGCCGACGAGGTGCAGGAGGAAGAGGATCTGGTTTTTTGCGCGTGCGGAAGGCTGTCGCAGCCGCCGGGAAAGTGTGTAATGATACAGGTGGATGGTGGCAATATATGGCGTATTTATAGTGAAGCGCAGGGAAAATGTATCGAATTGCTCTGCAGCGATGATCCCAGTCTGAGCATTCGTGAGCTGGCGGTCTGTGAAAAGCTGACCTTCTCTCCGGAGCAGGAAGACGATGACTGGGAGGAACCGTCTGAGAAGACCGCGTTCCACGGCGGCTACCGCTACAAGCTGGAGGCGGACGGGGATAAGTGGGGCTATATCAACCCCGACTTCAGCCAGGTCCTTTCTCCCCGTATGGATGAGATCCTCTTTACCAAGGAAGGCAGGCTGCTGGCCCATGAGAGCGTGGTGCAGGAGGATGAGGACAGATGGGAGCGGCGCTGTGACGATCTTTGGGTATTGGGCTCCCTGATGCAGAGCAAGGAGGAAGATCCCTTTATGCCGTGGACAGCCGCCGAGGAGAATAAGCAATGGGTGCTCTATTCCATGGAGCGTCTGTATGCCCGTACGCTGCGTCTCCTTGGCCTTCAGGAATGTCCTCCCGCCATTTTTGATGCGCTTCCGCCTCTGTCGCCTCACGCCCAGATCGCGGTGTGGCTGACGGGCACGGAGCTTTATCGGCTGTGCTATGTGCTGGACATCACAAAGCCCACGGTGTCGATCCAGTGGGTGGATGTCGCCGCTCCGGATGAAGAGAACGACGGGGAGGCCTCCTGTTTCAACTTTACATGGGATGGACACGTGCTGCAAAGCAGCAATACCGCCATACCCTATGTTCTATGGGGGGCGGAGTACCTGGCTGAGACCATGATCAGTGACATGCTTTTTCCCCATGGGGTGGAATGGAAGAGAAAAGTGGTGTGGCTCTTTGAACGTGAGCACATCCATTATTATGCACAACGAACGTTTGGGGATCACTTCTTTTATATCAGCGGCATATCCTCCTGGCCGGGGGCGATGGAGAGTATGCTTACCCCTGCGTCGTTCACCGATGTGCGCCATACCGTTCTGCACTGTTGGCGCACGGACGTCCACTGTCTGATCGTGGAGCAGTACGGACGTACAGGCGTGTATGACCCGGTAAGGGAGCAATATGTCCTTGCGGTGCAATATGATAAAATCGACTCTGCCGACTCAGAACGGTTCAAGGTCTGCCTGGGGGGACTGTGGGGGCTGTATTCCGTGGAGAAGCACCGCTTTGTTCTGCCCTGTGCCTATGACAAGCTCCTGACCGGGCAGGTGTCCGTGGAACATGGGCAGCGTGCGTTCGATTGGGTAGAAAAGAGGTTCAACAGGGTATTGCCGGAAAACTGCTGGTATGTGGAGCATCTGGACCGACAGGGCATGGTGGAAATCAGTCCGAATGACGTTGATCTCATATGGCGGATCCCCCTGGAGTAAAGGCAGATACGGAAGGCTGAATGCTGAGAGAAGGACGGAGGAGAAGACATGGGCCGTATGACGGAAAACGACAGCCGGGTGCTGCAATCCATCAGTGACCGGGACAGGACCGATATCTTATATTTATATCTGGTCAAAGGAGCCACACAGAAGGACATCGCCATAGAAATCTATGACGACTACGACGACTTTGCCTCCCAGACCATTTCGGTGGTGACCCGCAGCTACGGGTTCCACAACGGGAGGGGCCGGCGGGGCTATCCCTCCCTGTCCAGGGACGTGATCCGGGGATTTGTGGAGCGCTATGCGCCGGAGGAGTATGACGGAGGACTGGACGAGGGGAGCTTCGACTGGTATATCCGCTCCTGCCGGGAGCAGCTCGAGCGGGAGTGGCAGGCGGAAGCCCGCCGCCGCGCCGCCGCGGAGCAGGCACGGCAGGAAGAAGCCCGGCTTCAGGAAGAGGAGCGGCGCCGGGCTGCGGCGGAGCGTGCCAGGCAGGAGGAAGAGACCCGGCGCAGGGCCGCGGCGGAGCGCGCCCGACAGGAGGAAGAGGCCCGGCGCAGGGCTGCGGCGGAGCAGGCCCGGCGGCAGGAGGAGGCCCGCCGCCAGGCTGCGATTGACCGGGGAGACCACCTGGCGTTGATGAACGAGGCCTTCGCCGCCCTGAATGCGGGAGACAATCGGACGGCCATCCGGAAGGCGGAACAGGCGTGGGCACTGTCGCCCATGTACGGATTGTCCTATATTTTTGCCTGCGCCTATGACCGGCTGGGAGAGGGCCGGAAGGCTGCGGAATGGGCGGACGATGTAGTAGAAGCGTATAAGGACATCGATGCGCAGCAATATCTGGAACTCTGCCGGATCTGCGTTGAGCACGCCGGCCAATGTACGCTCTCCTGCGGGCGGGCGCTGTGCGAGCAGGGTCGCCTGGGCGAGCTGAGCGCGAACGGAATCCAACAGCTGGCCTCCAGACTTTTTTCCGGCATGATCGAGTGTCAGGGCGGAGTCCGCCGCTGTCCGGACTACCAGCTTGACGACCTTCCTTTCGCGGAGGCGGTGGCCCGGGCTGTGCTGGCCTGGAATAGGGAGGACGACAACAGGGAGCTGCTGCTGGACTGCGCCTATATTTTCATGGAACAGGAGTGCTACGACGAGGCGCTTCAGGTGTATCGGCGCATTGAAGAGACCTATGATATTTTTGACGCTGCCTATGATCTTTACGCACAGGCGGGCAAGTGCTGCTATGAGATGGGGGAAGAGCCCATTGATGTGCTGTGCTACTGGCAAGCGTTTCTAGCCATGCAGACGGAGCCCCGTCCCCTGGATGCTTTGGTGTATTACGGCTATGAGGAAGATCTGCTGTCTATCCACGATACCCCGCAGATACGGCGGGATCTGTCCCTGGCCAAGGATTATCTCTCCGGGCGTATCCCCGGCAGCACCTTTTACAGCCGCTATTTCGGAAGCGGATGGCGCAGCTGCGTAGGGCTGGACGACGGGATGGACTGCCACTGGTACTGTGACCACCACGACGAGTGGATCTTTGAGACCTTTGTTCCCCAGGGCAGGGACATCGTACAGGGACTGCTGCGTGGGCTCTTTGGCAGGTGAGCCCACGTCAGACACCCCTCACCATTTTGCGCAGCTGTGAAGAGCATGAAAAAAGCCGGGCAAAGCCCGGCTTTTTTCATGCTCTTGATGTTATGACGTTGCTGTTCCGGTCCGGCACAGCAGTTCCCGGAACACCCGCTCATGTTCCCGCATTTTCTCGGAAAAATCTTGGTAGGAGGTGGCATCCACCGCAATTTTCAGCCCGTGCTTGGTGAGGGAGATGTCCTTTCTGGGCGCCACCGAGCCCGGCACAAAGCTGCATCCCTTGTTGAGCCGGAGCACCTGATCGGGCTCGGCGGAGGTGGCCTGGGGGTAGAGGAAGAAGCCGGTCCTGGCGTCAAAGCGGAACATGTAGGCGAGGACCTGCAGATAGTCCTTGTTGCTGATATTTTTCATGGGCTTGTACTTGGCATCGGCGATGACGGGATGGGCGGCGTCCTTGCCGATGAAATCGGGGTAGATCAGGCCGATGTCCCGCTGGTCCTCCCCATCCCGGTGGAAGAGCCACTGGCCACCGCCGTGGGTGCCGGTGTTTCTGGGATGATAAAAATGATCGCGGATCAGGGTGTGGACGTATTCCTCCCACAGCCAGGCACCGTCAAAGAGGATGCCGTACATCTGCCGGGAGCCGCTGGAGATGGCGGTCTTCTGATCAGAGAGAAGCATCAGGCAGAGCGCCTGCAGGCCGCCATATTCGTGATAGTAGGCGTGACGCAGGGGTTTTTTCCGGTTTTCCGTCATGACCTTTTGCCGGTCGTGGAACCGATACCCCGGCGTAGCCGAGACAATCTGTTCCACCTCCGGGCGGACGGCGGAGAGAACGGCGCCGCCGTAGGGCTTGGCGCGGATGTACTCAATGGTATGGCGTACCAGTTCGGTGACGGCGTTGTCGTGGGAGTGCTCCCGGCGATGATAGGCCACGTTGCCGACAAAGGGGGTATTCTGCCTGATGTGGCGGGGAATGTCCATGGAGCCTTTGAAATTCATGTCGTTGTATGTGCGGTGGATGTAGGTTTTGAATACACCCTTGCGCACAGCGGCCTGCAGATAGACAGGAAAGAGAAGGGCCAGCAGACGGAGGATTTGCTGATCCGGGTTGGCGCTGGTTTCCAGAGTGACCGCACTGGGAATGTCCAGCACCCGCTCCAGCAGATAGTGGAGGAAATGATCGGGGGCATCCGGAGCGGCGCCCACCTTTGGTGAAAAGCGGGAGACAATGTTCAGGCGCTCCCTTCCGCAGCCTAAAAATCCCATCACGTTTTCCGTCTGGTATTTGCCGTCCCTGTAGGTCAGCACATGGGACGCCCCTTTGAGCTCATCAGACTTTTTAAGGGTATGCGGATAGATCAGAATCCCTTCTTCGGACAGCTGCTGCAGGGTTTTGCCGCAGATCTTCCCGGCAAGGGTGCCGATCTGTGACTCAACGTCAGAGGCACTGAGGGCTGAATTATCCTGGATGCGCAGCATGGTCATTCACCGGGCTCAGGCCGTTCTGGCGGAATCATACTGGCGCTTCAACTCCCCCAGGATCTCTGCCTCATTGTTCAGGCCATGGACATATTCCTGGAGCAGCGGGGCCAGATAGTCCGACCAGAGGGCGTCGTAGTCGTAGGACAACTCCTTGAGCTTCAGAAAATAGGCAGCGCCGATCTGATAGTGGTCATTCAGATTTTCCACCTGGGAAATGGCGGTATTGAGTGCTCTCATGCACGCTCTGGCAGTCTGAGCCTGTGCGGGCTCCAGCTGGTCCAGCATTTCCGTGTGCTCGTCTGCCTTCAGTTCCAGAAAGCGGAAGCGGCGGCGCATGGCAAAATCGAAGGTGTCCACCGAGCGGTCAATGTCGTTCATGGTACCGATGATATAGAGATTTTCAGGGAGGTAAAATTTCTTTGGCGGGGCATCCGTTTCTCCGTCAGGCTGCAGGAGGGTGGAATACTGGGTGATGACGCCGCCGGCCTTGCCGCGGTAGCCGGGATCAATGGCAAAAAACAGCTCGCCGAAGATCTTGGAGATCTCCCCCCGATTGATCTCGTCGATGATAAAGACAAAGGGGCTTTCCCGCATCGTGGCCCGGCTGGCCTTCTGTTCGTCGTTTATATAGGTCTTGAGGGGCTGCAGCAGGGGCAGATAGTAGGAATGCTTCTGATAGCCGCTCCCTTTGGCTGTGGTTTGGTGCAGGAGCGAGGCAATATAGTTGACCGTTGTGAACTCCTTCTGCTTCTTGTCATCGTCTTCCGGAAGGTTGAAATACTCAAAAAGAAGCGTAAGCAGTTCGGAAAACTGAAGCGGAGCCACAGGCTGGAGTGTTTTTTCGTCCTGGTTTGACCGAGGCTCCACCACGAAGGTACCCGCGGTCTCATCCACCTGGCAAATGGTAAAGGGCCGTTTTTGCTTTGTTTCCAGGACACGCCCATCCTGTTGGGCAGCTTTCAGATATTGGACCATCAGCCGTTTCATTTCGGGGAGCTCCATGGAACCATCGAGGGCGAAGGGATGCTCCTGCGCCTGGTTTACAAATTGGGTGAAAACACCGTCTCTGGGCACAAAGGCCATGGAGGTGCCGTCCTTGCCCATGCAGGGCCGCAGACCGCCCACAAAATCCACATAATCGTAGCCCGGGTGAAACTGTACGAAGCCGACCTGTTTTTGCTTCTCTGGGGAGAGCGCGTCGTAGTCGCAGTGTTTGCCGTTGGAAATCAAAAAAGCGGCGATTTGCCGGGCCAGATAGGTCTTGCCGGTGCCGGGCGCACCATGAAAAATAATATTTTTGGAGCTGCGCAAGAGCCCGGCATATTTTTTTACCGCATCGCTTATGGGTGTTTCCTTGTCTGCCATATATGACTCCTCCAGTTTCTTTCAAGCGTATCTCTAGCCGTATTTGCCGCCCGCGGGGTTTCAGTGGACGGGCTCCTTTTTGCTCAGCGGTCAAGGCTGGCCTCTGTCATTTTGGTCACAGCAGCCAGGACATCTTCTGGTGTGATCTCGTCGTTGCACGCCTCCGGCGGCAGGGTAAATTCCCGCTGGGCCTTGGCGTCCTGTACGTATTCGAAGAAATTGCGTACATCCCGTGCATTTCCAAAGTTCGGGCCACGGCGTGCGTACATCTGATCGAAATACGAACAGGCATACTCCCGTGCCTGAGGTGTGAGGATGTAGTCGCCCTTCTCACAGAAGGAGCAGAAGATCTCCAACAGCTCCGGGCCGGTGTAGTCATCAAAGTGGATAATGGTTTTAAAGCGGCTTTCCAGGCCCGGATTGGAGTGGAGGAACTGTTTCATTTTATCCGGATATCCGGCCACGATGACCAGCAGATCCTCACGGTGATCCTCCATATTTTTGAGGATGACCTCGATGGCCTCCTGCCCAAAGTCATTATCCCCACGGCTGGCCAGCGCATAGGCCTCGTCCACAAACAGCACGCCGCCGATGGCACGGTTTATGGCGGTCTGGGTTTTTCTCTCTGTGTGGCCAATGTATTCCGCAACCAGACCGGAGCGATCCACCTCCACCAACTGTCCTTGGGGCAGCACGCCGATGGTGTGGTAGAGCTGACCGATCAGCCGGGCCACTGTGGTTTTTCCGGTGCCGGGGTTGCCCAGGAAGGCCATGTGCAGTGTGCTGGGATCCACGTGTTTCCCACGCTCCCGGCGTATCTTCTGCATCCTGGTGCGGGCGATCTGGTTCTGCACCTCGTTTTTTACCCGCTCCATGCCGCAAAGTTCATGGAGCTGAGCCAGCAGCTCCTCTAGCGTGGGAGCGCTCTCAGCTGCCTGTTCCGCCGCCTCCCGGGCCATAGCCGTTTCGTTGCGCGCGTTCAGCAGGGTGCGGGCTTCCTGCTCCTCCGAGGTCTCCTCTCTGCGCACCAGGCGCATGGCCTGTTCCACATCTTTCTCTGTCAGCCGGTTCATGGAGTGGGTCAGCATCTCCAACTCGTGTTCGACAGAGATTTGAACCCCCTGGGCCTGGCAGAAGGTGTAAAATTTCTCCCAATAGTCTTCGATCTGGCTGAAAACGCTGGCGGGACAGGGATCCTGGAGCACGGCAGCCAGCCCTTGGGCCAGCGTGGAGCAATCGGTCACAAAGGTAAGACTGGCGGGGGAGTGCGTGCCGGAAGACGCCCCAAGCTGTGCAAGGAGGTTTTCCAGGGTGAACAGGTCATCTGAGGACGGCTCCTGCCCGGAGAGGGACTTTAGATCCAGCGCGATCAGTTCTCCCAGATAGGGCGGCGTTAGTTCCTGCAGCGTGGGAGCAGCCAATATCATCTCATGCATCTGGGCCAGGCTGGGCACAGACGGTGACGGATTCCCGTCCAGATGCAGCAGGGCATAGGTTTCCGCACAGGCTGCCGACGGAGCGATGCCGATGCTCTTCCAGATGCTCAGTGCCAGAGCGCGGAAATAGCCGTCCGATGTCTCCCATATTTTTTTCAGCAGAATCGGATCGGTTATATCGGCGCACAGGTTGTGGATCAGAGCGCTATATTGGCGGCTAATCTCTTCCGGACGCATGTTTTACTCTCCTCCTCAGGCGGTTTCCCTGTGGGTGACGGGAACGGGTGTCTGCGGCATCAGTTGGGCACAAAGGCAGGGAAACCAGTACTTTTTATCGGCGCAAAGTTGGGTTTATGCAGGCGATGAAAGGGGGCTATTTTTTAGTATTTATAGTACCGGCTTTCCGGTACAAAGTCCATCAGACCGGCGGCGCAGAAAAATGTGCAAAATTTGTCTGCTGGCAGAAGTTCGCACAGTACGATGAATAAAATGGGGACAACAAGAGAAAGAAAGGTGCGGTGAATATGGTGCGGAAATTCTTCCGCCTGCTCTGTCCCAGAGAGGGGAATGAGATCTGGATGCAGCAAAAGGTGAGTTATCTGGAGTACGGTGGGGAGATGACAACGGAAGAGGTGCTGGGAGAGCTGGCACGGCAGCCCCATCTGGCACAGCTGCGGAAAGAGCTGGATCCGGACCGGCGCTTTTACCTGCTGTACGGCGCCAGCGAGGAGCAGCTTAAGCTGGCCTGCCTCTATATCGGCGCCTACCACCGGAGCCTGGCAGAGCTGGAGGATGATGACGAAGAGGAGGACCGGCCCCTGCTTTTCTCCGACGGAGACCAGCTGGATTTTACACGGTGTCTGCCTGTGATCGGTGCCGACCAGCTGGATGACGACGAAGAGGAGGACGCCTTTCGTGTGTTCCACTATCAGCAGGTGCGGGCCCAGGACGTCAAGGATCCATGGTGGCAGCTCTGCCGGCAGGCACCGCTCTGCGTCCGCATAGACTATATCAGCAAAAGCATCGTCTCCAGCATTGAGACCATGCGGGGGGAGCGACTTCTGATCTGCTGGTATCTGGAGCGGCAGGAACATATGAGTGCGGAAAGGCGCGGGGCACATATGGAGGAGATGGGCTTCCTGCTGGAGAGCCACCCCATCTGTGTGGAGACGCCGGCGCCCGACGCGCCCTATAAGCAGCAGGTACTGGAGCAGCTGCTGTGGGAGCGGGGGCTGCGCCTGAGCCGTGGGCTGAAGCCGGTCAAGCTGCTCCGCAAAATCCAGCATATACGGGGCGACGCAGAGAATACCACGCTGCACAAGGCGGTGTCCTATGCCGCCTGTGCCGCGACGAACAGCAAGAAGAGAAAGACCCTGCGCCCCCAGGATTTTGCCTTTCTCTCCTCCATGCAATGCAGGGAGAGGCGACAGTGGGCGGAGGATATGGAGCATCAGATGGTGGGACAGGACCGGGTGCGCCGTCAGCTGGAGAGCATCGTGCAGCAGATGACCATGCAGAAGCGGCGGCAGGAGTTTGGCTTGCCCCGGGACAAGCTGCACTACTGCATGGCCTTTCTGGGGGCGCCCGGAACAGGCAAAACCACCTGGGCCAAATGGCTGGGTGCGCAGATGGAGGCGGCTGGACTGCTGCACAACACCGAGATGCTCAGCATCAGTGCGGTTCAGCTCAAGGGGGAATATGTGGGCCATACCGCGCCCAAAGTACACAAGCTGTTCCAGGAGTACGGGATACTCCTGATCGACGAGGCCTATGCCCTGGCCGACGGCGTGCGGGGCGGCGACAGCTATTCCAGCGAGGTGCTGGCCCAGCTCTGTGTGGAGCTGGAGGAGCATGGAGAGGACCGGCTGGTGATCTTTTGCGGTTATGGCGAAAAGGGCCGGTACAGTCCCATGGAGGCCTTTTTTGAGTCCAATCCAGGCATCCGCAGCCGGGTGGGGTTCCAGATCTTTTTTGAAGATTTCCAGCCGGAGGAGCTGGCTCAGGTGTACCGTGTTATTCTGGAGGAGGGGCGGTATCGTCTGCCGGAGGAGGCCAACAGGCAGGTCACGGCCTATTTCGAACAGAGAGTGGGCAGTCCGGCCTTCGGCAACTGCCGCGAGGCCCGCAATCTGGCCGACCGGACCAAGGTCCATATGGCCCGCCGGCTGGCCCAGGCCCAGCATCTGGACCGGGAAAGTCTGTGCCAGGTGGAAAGCGAGGACATCCGGGGCGCCATTGAAGAGCTGCGTGCGGAAACGTGCGGTACGAGTGGCACCAAGGGGATCATCGGCTTTCGATGAACGGCCGGGCGGTCAGTCCTCCTCCAGACGGGCCGCGGCCTCCCGCAGTTCCTGCGCCAGCTCAGCCCGGAGGGAGGCCGGCTCCAATACTTCCACCCCGTCAAGGTACTGCCGGATAAACAGCTTTGCCCCCGCGGAAACGATGTGGAGGTGAACGGAAAAGTGGTCGTCCGTCACGTCGAAAAAGGGCACGGAGGCGCCGAAAAAATCCACCACCACGTTGAGCAGCTTGGTGCGGCAGCGCAACACAATGTGTTCCGGGACACCGGCGTACATCACCGGGGTGCTGTCACGGTACCGGGTGGGGTCAAAGGAAGGGGGACGTTTGGCCTGCTCCGCCAGGACGGTGACGGAGACCATGCGGTCCACCCGCAGATTCATCAGGCCCAGCTTCTGGTGGTGGCCCACCAGGTAGTAGTAGCCATTGCTCCAGACCATGGCATACGGTTCCAGCTGCATGGGATTGTACTCCGTCCGGGGAAGGAGGCGGGGGGTCGGCCGCCCCCCATGGGTCTGCAGGCGGTATTCTCCATAGACCACGCTGACGCGGCGACTGCGGCGAATGGCGTCGTCCAGCTGCTCCAAAATGGAAAAGTCCAAGGTGCCGTCGCGCCGGAAGGCATAGCGCTGATCTTCCAGCAGGAGCACGGGATGGTGGCTCATGCGGTTAAGGACCCGCAGGAATTTTTTGGACTGCTCACTGCTGATGTAGGGATAGACCTGCACCATATCGGCGAACAGCTTCCACTCGCTGGGGGTCAGCACGTTTTGGAGGTAGTAGCGCAGGGCCCGGTTGGGTGACTGACCCTCGGCGTGGTGCTGCTCCCACTGGGCGTAGGATTGATAAAAAACGGCGTTGCCGGAGGTACGCTGCAGGACACATTCCAGTTTCCACGGAAAGTGGCGGTCAGCGGTGGTATCTGAGCAGACGTAAAGGTTGTCACGATAGAGGCGTCCCAGCAGCTCGGACAGGGTCCGTTCTGCCGGGGGCTTGTCAAGATTGCCGCTGCGCTTCATCAGTGCGGCAAGCTCTTTCACACTGACGGCGGTCTCCGGTGAAAAGGCTTTGGCCTGCTGCTCCAATACCCAGTAGATTTCATCGATGGTGTCGTATTTTTTATGGTAATCGCCCCGGCGCCGGACGGGACCCGCGGGGGCATCCATGTGGCCTGACATGGCAAGATCTCCTTTGCAAGGTGGGAATTGAATTTTAGTATAGCATAGAAAAAATGGTTCAGCAATGTGCCGGCTCGCAGAAATTGGACGTGCCGTCCTGGTATGATGGAGGCACAGAAGGGAGAGGAAGTGCAGCATGTCAAAGAAAACAGAGGGCCTGACCGCCCCTTCGGTGGAGGAGAGCGCCCGGCAGATCCTCCAGTATCTGCGCCGCCGTCTTTTCGGTAAGGTAGCGCCCCTTTTGCCGGCGCTGTATCTGTTGGAAGACTGCCCGGTGGAAGGAACAGGAGGGATGGCCACCGACGGACGGAATCTCTATTACGATCCAGCCTGGCTGGTGGAGCAGTACCGGGCGGGGCAGAATCAACCCATCCGTCAACTGCTGCACATCACGATGCACTGTGTTATGGGGCACGTGACCAAGGCCCGAGCCTACCGGACGCAAAGGCGGCGGTTTGATGTTGCTGCCGACTTGCAGGTACATCAAATTCTTCAGCATCTTCAGCTGCCGGCTTCCATATATAAAAAGCCGGGGAAATTTGAGCTGTCCAAAGCGAAGGGACTGGAGGAGCTGATGGAGCGGTATGGGGCGGTGGATGGCGGAGCGCTGGCGCTGGATGACCACAGCCTCTGGCTTCCGGAGGAAACGGGTGGAATCCCGGAGCCTGTGGAAGCGGGCCGGGAGGATGAGCTGGAGGAGCGATGGGAGTTTGCGCGCCGCTCTATGATGGAACATCTTCAAAACAGCGGCGACAGTCAATGGGCTTCCGCGGCTGTCGCTATGGAGCGGTCTGTCTTACCGATCCACGGAAAGGCCTTTCCCTATCGGGAACTGATGGAACAGCTCTGTACCGTCAGCGATGCGTCGGAAGAGAATCTGGAGGAGCATGACCCAATCCTCTATCAGTTGGGCTTGGAGCTGTTGGATGACTGCCCGATTGTGGAACCGCTGGAGGAGCGGGAAACCGCCTGCCGGGGGGATGTGGTACTGGCGGTGGACACCTCCGGCTCGTGCAGTGACGATACGGCCAGACAGTTTCTCGGCGCGTGCCTGCAGTGCCTGGGCCAGCTGGACGGACGGTGGAAGGGAGCGGTGGCGCTGGTACAGTGCGACACCCGGATCCGATCCGCAGAGGTGCTGGAACAGTTTCCTATCGACGGGGAAGCACTTATGCGGTCGTACCGCTTTCGCGGCGGAGGCGGCACAGACTTTCATGCCCTGTTCCGTTGGGCGGAGCGGTGGCAAAAGAAGCGGGGGCGTCCGCTGCGCGGACTGCTCCTGCTGACGGACGGCTGGGGCAGCTTTCCGCGGAAAGCGCCGGACTACCCGGTGCATCTGCTGCTCCCGCCGGAGGAGAACGTTGAATACGGAGATGTGGCGGGCGGCCATGTGCCGTCATGGGCCCGCATCCACCATTTGGAGTATAATGAGGAGAAATGAACATGAGTCGGACAACGATTACCATAAAACAGGCCAAGGACCAGCTGGTACTGGCGGCAAAGCAGTATTTTTCCAAGGACGCCTGCGGCGCTTACCGGCTGGACCGCCGCAGGGCCCGCCCTATCTGCCTGATGGGTCCGGCGGGGTTGGGCAAGACTGAGGTGGTGCGACAGGTGGCAGAGGAGCAGGGACTGGGTTTTGTCTCCTACTCCATCACCCACCATACGAGACAGTCGCTGCTGGGACTGCCCCAACTGCGGGAAGTACAGCTGGGAGGTGAGACTGTCACCGCCACCCGCTACACCATGAGCGAGATCATCACCGACATCTGGCAGGAGATGGAGCGCACCGGGCGAAAAGAGGGCATCCTCTTTCTGGACGAATTCAATGCGGCGGCGGCCAGCCTGCACCCGGTCATGCTGCAGCTGCTACAGAACAAGGCGCTGGGACAGCACGCCATTCCCGATGGATGGATGCTGGTGGTCGCCGGCAACCCCTCGGACAGCAACCGCTCGGCCGAGCGGCTGGATGCGGTGACGGCTGACCGTCTGCGTATGCTCCGCCTGCGGCCGGATCTGGCCGCATGGAAGGAATACATGATGCCCCGAGGTATTCACCCACTTGTGCTTGCTTATCTGGAGTGCTATTCGGAGGATCTGCACCAGCTGGGGACAGAGGATGGTGTCGTTACCATTGTGACCCCCCGGGCGTGGGAAGATCTCTCGCTGCAGCTCTATTTCTATGAACAGGAGGGGGCCGCCGTGGGGGAGACGGTGATTGGACAGGTGATCCAGAATGAGGCCGTCGCAAAGCGCTTCTGGCTGCACTATAAGAAAAAGGAACAGGCTCTTTACCGTAAAACGGCCAGCCAACTGGAGCAGGGGCTGCCGCTGAACCAGCAGTGGGAGCGGCTGCGGGCCCTGCAGAAGCAGGATGTCTGGGCGCTGACGGCCTTCTTGGCGGATCGTATCCAACGGATGTGCCGCCAGGCAGCAGAGGAGGAGCAGGCCCTGGAAACGCTGCACGGGGTGCTGCAGGAGGCGTTAGGCAGCGGAGACTGTGTGGCTTACCTGCGCGGTCTGTCTGGGGAGCATCCGTCTTCTACCTGGACGTTCGTGCAGTCCTACCTGGAACAGGTCGAGGAGGATCCCAGCGGCGACGGCCTGCGCACGGCCTACCAGACCGGGCCGCTGGCCCGGCGGGGGGCATTGGTAGATCGGGCGTGCGCTATGCTGGAACACACCATTGATTTCTGCCGGCGTTGCTATCCGGAGCAGCCCCAGATGGAATATCTGGTGGAGAGCATCGCGCGGGACAAGACCTGCCAGTCCATTGTGAGTCTGAGGGAAACACCGCTGTTCACGGCGGCTGGGCGGGAGCTGTACGTTCGCAAGCCCAAAACACCCGCCCGCAAGGCGGTATAAGGCGGTACGGTATAAGGAGGTATGGGGCATGGAGGAGACGTGGAGCGGCGTGGAGGAGATGGACATCTGGTTGGATACCATGTGGGGGGATCCTCTTCTGGAGGCCATTCAGGAACGGTCATACCACAGGGTCTATACGCTGCTGCGGCGGGGGGAGTATCCCAGAGACGAGCGGGCCGTATGGATTCTGCTGACCCAGGCCGTATCCGCACCTCCCCGCCTGTTCGGAATGCTGCTGGAAGCGCTGGAGGATGAGATCGATCTGACCGTGAAACGGAAATACATGGACAGAGAACGTGACAGCATTTCCATTGTGTGCTACGGAACGCTGATGCACGTTGCTGCCATCGCTGGCACTCGGGAAAACATGGCGTTGCTGCGGCGGCGGGGTCTGGATCCGGCGGCCTCCGTGGGGAGCTGGATCGAGCTGCGCTCCACGGGGGTTCGCATGGAGGAGATTTCCCCTCTGGCCGCCGCCATGCTGAGCGGCGCTGAGGGCCCCCTTTCCTGGCTGATAGAGCAAAAGGAAGTGGCGGAGCCGGACAATGAAACCCTGCGCTGTGCCGTGCTGTTTGGGCTGTACTATGGAGAAGGGCGGGACTCGTGTGTATGTGCCCGTCGTGTGCTCTCCTGCTGGGGACTGGATGATGGAAAGCTGAGGGGGGAGTCTTTTCCGGAATGGGTACAGGCGCAGTGCCGCATCGCTCCCGTGAGGCAGCTGACGGCGTGGTTTCGGGAAGATGTGTATGACCAGAAGGTCGTGGAGCGGTATGGTCCGCTGCTGCTGTCCCGATCGAAACAGGAGGAAAATCTATATTTTTTGCCCAAGCCGGCGGTTGGGAAAATGATGGATGTGCGCAGGCTGTTCTCATCCCAGGAGGATTGGAAGGGCTTTCTTCTGGAGCTGCTGCGCCGCTGCCCGGGACTATGCCGGAAAACGGAGGTGATGGAGTGGCTGTTCCTGTTTGAATACAGCTCTGAGGAGCTTACGATCCTTTCCCGGTGTTTTGGCCAGCGTGGTGAGCCTGTAGAGTTGGGGGTGCCGGCTCTGCTGGAACGACTGCTGTTCCAGCCGGCACCAGTGCGGAAGCGGCTCCTGCATCTGCTCCACGATACCTGCGGCGTATGTGTCACCCTGACCGGATTGAACTTCAGGGAGATGTTCGCACCTCTAAAAATGCTCCCCGATCTGCTGCGATATGTGCGGATTCAGAACGGGAGCAGGCCTGATTCCTGTAGCCTGCTCGCTGGTTTGTTGGCCAGATATGGGCAGGCGGCAGAGTTCAAAAAAGCCATTGCCGCAGGCTATCTGGAGGACGAGCCACTGGGACCATTGCTGAAGGAGCTGCGGGAGCAGGACGCCCACGCCCTGATTCCTCTGGCGCTGACCCTGCTGCCCCATCGGGACGGACTGTGTGAGCTGTGACCGCTTGGGGGCTGATTTGGATTGTGTTTTTTTGACCTGAATAGTATAATACTTCCAAGTAGGGAGGGTTTCCCATCCATGCTGCAACCATCAAGCTGTTATCCTCTGCGCCGGAGACCGGTACAGGGCTATCCTGCCGACGCGGTGGGGCGGTATCCCTTGCTGTTGCACCACACTTCGGAAGAGCTGCGGGCCTCTCTGGCCGCTGCGCCCCATCTGTCCATGGTACGGCCTGACCGGCTGCTGGGACAGCAGCGCGGCCGGCTGCAGGTCATCCTTCTGACAGAGGACTGGTATGCGGCCCATCAGGCTGCTGTCCACCTGGCCACGCTGGAGTGCCTGGAGCGGGGAGAATACACGCCTGGGGAGCTGACGGCACTGTCTGCCCCGGCGGTGGCCCAGTGGGGAACAGAACCCTGGCGGGATGCCGCAGGTCTGATCCTTCCGGCCGAGGCGCCGGAGCTGCCCCAGCAGCTGCAGGATCTGCTGTGGGACCCGTCTTGGAGAAAAACAGGGATCTTTCTCACCGTATCCTCGCAGTCGGTGGACCGGATCTGGCTGGAAGATCTGCAATTTCTCTATGGGTTCCAGCTGTGCCGGGTGATGGCGCCTGACACGGCCTACCTGTGCCGGGTGATGACCGATCTGGCGGCCGATCTGAAACTGGAACTGCGTGAGGTGGACGTGCCCCTGGTGGTAGAGCGGCTGCGGCAGTGCCGGGGCAGACGGTTCTGTGAGAGCGATCTGGAAGCGCTGCTCCTGTGGTGCATTCAGCGGCAGGATGTCCTTTCAAATCCCCTGCGCACGGCGGAGCTGCTGTACCGGTTCGACAAGCTGTGGCTGGAGCGGCAGTGAGCCCGGCCGGGATTCCTTCCTGCAATGCCCCTTTGCAAAGATACATACGCATTTGAAATACACGGTCTGGTAAAACCCGCCGGGCGTGCTTTTGATGAAACGCGCCAACAGCGGTGTGCCGCCGCCGATAAAATCATCAGGGAGGAGTCCGTATATGAACTGGGAGCAGCTGCTTTCCACCAAAAAGCTGGCAGAGGATGAGGAATTGCCGAAGGTCTTTGACCGGTTCCCCATCAACGCCTTTGAGAAGGACTATGCACAACTCGTAACCGGCGCCGCTTTCCGCCGCCTGCAGGACAAGACACAGGTCTTTCCCCTGGACAAAGGGGACTTTGTCCGCACCCGTCTGACCCACTCCATTGAGGTGTCCACCGTGGCCAGGCAGCTGGGTATGATGCTGGCAGATGACCAGGGTCAGTACCGCAAGGAGGAGCTGGCCCAATACCGGGAACAGATCCCGCCTATTCTCATGTGTGCTGCCCTGCTGCATGACCTGGGCAATCCACCCTTCGGTCACTTTGGGGAAGCGCTGATCGGCGAGTGGTTCCGCACGGTGCTGGACCGCATTGAATACAAGGGGCGGCCCCTACGCAGCTGGCTGACCGGGCAGATGGCGGCCGACCTGGAGCACTTTGAGGGCAACGCCCAGGCGCTGCGCATGGTGACCAAGGCCCGCCACCGCCGGGATATCAACCTGACCATGCCGGTCATGGCCACCCTGATCAAATATCCCACAGACTCCCTCTCCTTTGACCGCCGGGATCCGGACATCAAAAAGCACAAGCTGGGGTTCTATACCGCCGAGGCGGAGGTATTCCGGACCATCGCGGACACGCTGGGTATGCGGAATGAGAATGGGGAAATCTGCCGCCACCCGTTGACCTATTTGCTGGAGGCCGCCGACGACATTGCCTACGCTACGGCCGATCTGGAAGACGCGCTGAACAAGGGCCTGTTTACGCTGGACGTGTTCATCCAGTACTACCAGAGCTGCTACCGGCCGGAAGATGTGCAGGAAAAGCAGCCGCTGGATTACACCGACCGCATGATCCGGCGTCTGCTTGAGCTGCGGGGCGGGCAGTCCACCCCGGAAAGAGACGCTGCCGTGTTCCGCAGCTGGCTGTCGGAGCTGCGCAGCTGGTTCATGTATACGGCGGTCTACCGGTTTGTGGCCAGCTATGACGAGATCATGGCCGGCACCTTCCGGGAGGACCTGTTCTACCAGACCAACCACAGCGAGACAATCCGCATCCTCAAGCAGATCATGGCGGAGTTCGCCTATGACTCCGTGGGCGTTCTGCGGCTGGAGATGGCGGCGGAGTCCGTGGTCACCTTCCTGCTGGACAAGCTGGTGCATGCGGTGCTCTATTGCGACGAGGCCTATCAGGACCGCAGCGCCGGATATGTGCCCAGCAGCGTGGATCAGAAATACCTCTTTGAGCTGCCCCGGGACTATCAGGCGGACTATGACAATACCCGCACCGGGGAGGAGGGTATGGATCTCTATCTGCGTATCCTCATGGCGACGGATTTCCTGAGCGGTATGACCGACAGCTTTGCGCGGACGCTGTATCGTCAGGCCATCGGGATCGAGTGACGGAGAAGGGAGATAACGTCAATGGAGCTATTCTGGGCGCAGATGGAACAATTCATGCAGGATGGTCACCTGTGCCGCCGACTTATCCTGACCCCGTCGCGCAGCATGGGGCGGCAGCTGCTGATGGGCTGTGCCCGCCGGGGACAGACGGTAGTGGGGGTGGAGACCCACTCCATCTTTACCTTGGCCATGGAGCTGTGCAGCGGCGCCATGACCGGAGAGAACGGCTGGCGCTTTTTGTCCCGGCTGGAGACCGAGGAGCGGGTAGCACATCTGCTGCATGGCTCCAGGCTGGCCCAGCAGCATGGCGCACTGAATACGGCAGGAGGCGCAAAGGCCGTCTGGCGCCTGCTGGAGGAGCTGGACCTGTATCAGATTCCCGCAAAGCTGAAGCGTAAGGGCCAGTATCAGCTCTGGAACGGACTTATGGAGGTCCGCAAGCGGCTCCGCCAGATATGCGAGGCAGAGCGCCTGCTGACTCGGCCGGATCTGTACCGCCTGGCACTGGAGCTCATCCGGCAGCAGGCAGTGTCCCTGCCAGCGCAGCGGTATGCCATGCTGTCGTCGGTATCCCTGACCCCTTTGGAGAAAGAGCTGTGGCAGGCGCTGACGCAGCAATCCGGGGCAGAACTATTGACGATGCCGATACTGGACGGCAACGCCCTTGCCGCACAGCTGCAGGGGCGTTGCCGGTTTGTACGCTGTCGGGGGGTGGAGAATGAGGTCCACTTCATACTGGATGAGGTGCTGCGGCAGGGGAAATCGCCCGATACGGCAGCTGTGGCGGTGCCCAACCCTGAGTATGGGTTCCGGCTGTGGCAGGAGGGAAAGCGGCTGGGGGTGCCCGTGGCGGTAGACGGCGGCATTCCCCTGCGCCACAGTACGCTGTACGGCCTGCTGGAAGGGCTGCATGACTGGTGGGAGAGCGGCTATGAGGTGGAAAAACTGATCCCGCTGCTGCGCAACACCGGCTTGGACGTGCCTTTTCCAGTAAAACTCTCCCAGGAACTCCGAAGATGGAAGGTGGGCTGGACAAAAGAGCGTTACGCCCTGGTTTGGAGCCAGCGGGAGGATGACAAGGCGGAGATGCAGGAGCGCCGCAGGGCGTGGAAGGCATTTTTTGACCGGTTGTTCCCGGCTGTAGAGGTGTCAGAAGCGCAGAAACAGGCCCTGAGCCAGCTGCTGCAGGAGGGCTGTAAGATAAAATCGGCGGATAACGCCGCTGCATCCTGGCAGCTGCGCAGCATCCTGGAGCAGCTGGAACCGCAGGACGGGGTCTCCAACCTGCAGCAGCTGCTGCAGGTTGTGGGAGAGAGCCGTTACCTCGGCGGCCGCCCTGCGCCCGGGATGCTGTACTGCGCCAGTCTGGAGCAGTGTGCAGCGGTATCTGGCGATGTGCTCTTTATACCGGGACTTGGACAGTACAGCCTGGAACCGGACAAGGTGCCCTCGCCGCTGTTGGGCTGCGAGGAGAGAAAAAAGCTGGGCCTGCCGGAACGGCGGAGCGCATCCCCGCTGGAGCAGCTGCAGCGGCTGCTGACAGTCTGGGAGGGCGAAGTGGTGCTGCTGCGTCCCGCTTTTGTGGTGGCGGAGATGCGGGAGCAGGCGGCAGCCCCCCTTTACGAAGAGCTGTTGAAGCAGTGCGGGGCGTCAGAAGAGGCAGTTGACTTTACCATACCGCTGCCGGAGCAGACGGCAGACCAACAGAAGCAGGCAGCGCCGTCTGTCCCATCCCAGCCGGCGGGGGGTGAAGTGACGGCGGCAAAGGCTGAAAAACCTGTGGATGGCAAGGCCTGGGTGGAGCAGTATGTTTTTTCCTCCACCTCTCTGGAGACGGCGCTGCAATGTCCCTACCGATTTTACCTGCAATACGTCCTTGGCATCTGCCAGCCGGATGTGGTGGAACGGCGAGAGAATCGCTGGCTGGAGACCGGCCCTTTCGGTACGCTGGTGCATGATGTGCTGGAGCTGTACTTCAAGCCGGGACAGGACGGACAGACTCCCGACCCGGAGGAACTGCTGGCGCAGTGCGTGCTTCAGATGAAGAAAACCGAGCCCCCCGCCTCCGATGCGCTGATGCAGCGGGACATCGAGCGGGCCCGGCAGTATATCCGGCGTGCCATCGCGCAATTTGATGACAGCCGCACCGTAGTGGCCACCGAATGTGCCTTCGGTGAGGATGGGCTGGTGATACCCGTCGGCACCTACCGGCTCCGGCTGAAGGGGCGGATCGACCGCATTGACCGGCTGCCCTCCGGCGGCTATGCCGTTGTGGACTATAAGACCGGACAGAGCCGCAAGTACCGGGAGCACCCCGACCACTATCTCCAGCCGCTGCTCTATACCCTGGCGGCAGAAACGCTGCTGGGTGAAGGTGCGAAGGTGGAGCAGGCAGGCTATCTCTTTCTGCAGGAGACGTCGGACAACCAGTGGATGCAGTCTATGGACCAGGTGCGGGAGGACGGCCTGAAGCGTCTGGAGGCCCTGCTCCATGAGATCAGCCAGCTGGACAGGGATCCGGTGTGCAATCCCTGCTATGAGTGGGATAGCAGCACTAATACGCTGAAGCCGACAACGGACCCAAGGAAACAAAATGACCACAGTAAATGCGGCACGCATTGCTGCACTGACCGGGGAGGGCGGCACGGAGAGCTTTAAGAAAAACTGGATTGTGGAGGCCGGCGCGGGCGCAGGCAAGACATATACTATCGTACAGCGCATCGTCCGCCAGCTGACTACGGGACACTGTGCGCCGGAGCACCTGGTGGCCATCACCTTCACCAATAAAGCCACAGATGAGCTGCGCGACCGGGTGACCCGGCAGCTACGCAAGCTGCGGGACCAGTGTCAGGACGCGGACGAGCGGCGGCGCTTGGATGGGCTGTATCACGGTGTGGGCAAGATGCACCTGAGCACCATCCATTCTTTCTGTCAGACCATGCTGATGGAAATGCCAATGCAGGCCGGTCTGGATCTGGAGCCCAGGCTGCTGGATGAGGATGAAACAACGGCCTATTACCAGAAGCTGTTTCGCCGGGCCTATCAGGCAAATGCGGAACTGTTTGCATCTCTGGAGCATCGCGGCATCCAGGCTGAGATCCTGGAAAAGCCGTTTGGAGTGGCTATTCGCCACCCCGAATATGAGATCCCCTACGACAAAAAGGGATCGCCAGCTTATCAGCAAGCGGAACGGATGTTCATATCCCGCAGCGAAGAGCTGCGCAGCAGGCTGCAACAGGGCTTCGGCGCTCCTGTGCTGGAGCCCTACTGCGACGACTGGCTGCGGGACGCTTTACATATCAGGGAGATCCGGACTGCCGACGATGCCCAGGCCTTTCTTCTTCGGGTGGATGGGCTCATCAGGCTCCTGTTCCAAAAGGATGGCCTGCGCGTGAAGAGCACACGGCTTAAGGACACCGGAAAGCCTGATCAGACGGAGTATCCACTGCCTGGCCTGGTACGTGAGGATGGAGCAAACACCGCCGCTCTGCTGGCGCTCTGGGAACAGTACCGGGAGGACTGGAAGGAGCTGCGGAATAAGGAAAAACGCAGAGAAGAGAAAAAACAGAAAAAAGAGGAACTGGAGCGGGGCGGAAAGTCCACGGCCAGGGTGGACAAATCGCTTTTGACCCTGCAGGAGGAGATCGACGGTCTACAGGATCGTCTTGACAATGCAAGGGCGCAGCCGGCATGGAAGATGGTCAGTGCTGCACTGGAGCTTGTGCTGGAGTTAGGGGGGAAAAAGCCCAAAAATCCACTTACCGAAGTTTCAGCGCCCATTCAGTACACCATGCTCATGGAACTACTGACACAGTGCCTCCAGTGGGCCCGCGCTGACAAGGCGGAGCACAATCTGCTGACCTTTGACGATCTGCTGCTGCGGGCCCGGGATCTGCTGCGGGACTGTCCGGAGGCCAGGGAGCGCTTTCATCAGCGGTACCGCGTGATCTACGTGGATGAATTTCAGGATACCGACCCGGTGCAGGCGCAGCTGCTGTTCTATCTGACGGCAACGGAAGCATCCTTTTCCACAGATTGGACTCAATGTCGCCCGGCGGCGGGCAGTCTGTTTTTGGTGGGCGATCCCAAGCAGTCCATCTATCGGTTCCGGGGAGCAGACTTGTCCATCTATCAAAAGGTGCGTGACATCTTTGCCGAAGAGAGTGCGGCGCATCCGGATGCCTTTGCCATCGCGCAGCTGCAAACCAACTTCCGCAGTACGGCAGCCATCTGCCACAAGGTGACCGAGCTGTTTGCAACCAAGCTGGACGGACAAAATGGGCAGGCCGCTTTTCTGGCCATGGAGGCAGAGCAGACTGCCTTGGATCATGCTGACAGCATGTATGGATGGAACACCTCAGCCGAGCAGTGTCCGCAGCAGATCGCAGCCTTCATCAGCCAGGCGGTCAAGGACAATAAGGCGAAACCGGAGGATTTCCTCGTGCTGACATACCGGCGTGAGGAGGCCGATTCCATCTATGGGTGCCTGCGCCAGACCGGGATTCCGGCGCAGGTCACCGGCAAGGCCAAGTTTCGCATGCAGGAGCCCATCCGGCGGCTGGCTCTCTGGTGCAGGCTGCTGCTGGAGCCGGGCAATGATATCGCCCGTATGCATGTGCTGCAGCAATGCCTCGGAGTTCGACCGGCGGGACTGTTTGCCCTGGGGCAGCAGACTGGCCTTTCCCTGCCCGAGCTATTTTCGAGAAGACCGGAGGAGTTGGAAGAGCTGTCGTTCGCGCTCCCATCTGCCCGGCACCAAATGACGGTGCAGGCGTTGCAGACCGTGCAGCGGGCGCTAAAACTGCCCATCAAACTGCCTCCGATGGCTATCCTGGATGAGCTTGCCCACGGCAGCTACGGCGTTTGGCCGGCTGGACAGCCTGATGTGGAGTGATACGGCCTGGTTTGTCAATATCTGGAATCACTTCGCAGCAATCGCTGTCAGACCCTGCAGACACTGTTGCAAAAGGCCAAAGAGATCGCAGACAAAAAGACGGTGGACCGGCAGCTGACGCTGCAGGAGACCGGTAGCTGTGTGCGTGTGATGAACCTCCACAAAGCAAAGGGTCTGGAGGGGAATATTGTGATCCTGGCCAGTACGGACTGGAAGGAGAAGGAACCCAAGACCGTTGTGTACGGCAATGAGCTCTGCTTTTCCATACGGCACAAATGTTACGATGAGCAAGGCAGCGGCTGGACACTGCTTGCCCGCCCGCGGATATGGGAAACCGCGCTGGAAGAGGAAGCCCGGCAGGCGCAGCAGGAACGACTGCGCCTGCTCTATGTGGCAGCCACCCGCCCGGCCCAGGCACTGCTGGTTGGTCATCATGCGCCCAAAAAGAAAAAGGATGGGGACGGCGATGGGCAGGAAAAAGATTACTGGGCTGATCTGAAGCTGCCGCTGGTCACAGTAGACAACCGGGTTGCGGACTGCGATGCCGCGCCCCTGCTGGAATCGCCCAGCCCGTCGGCGGCAGTTGAGGACAGCCCGGTGCGGCTGGCGGATGCGGCATGGGATCAGGCCCAGAAGCAGCAGGCAGCACAGCTGCAGCCACCTGCATGGCAGGCCATCACGCCCAGCGGACTGAACCATCCCGCGCCCCCCGCACGTATGATGGAGGAAGAAACGGCGCTGGTGGAGTCCAATCGGGATGAGGCGGGGGTGTCTGACGACGCGGCGGCCGGTGGCGCAGACGGTTCCCCCTGCGGCGCTGATTGGGGTACCATGATGCACCGCACTCTGGAACTGATGGTACGCTGCCAGGCATGGGACGAGCATGCACGCGCCCGCTTCGCCCGACAGGCGGTGGAAGAGACCCTCTCCCCCAACGTCCCCCTGACCGCCCTGCAAAGGGAGCAGCTGTTCCGGCAGCAGGTGCCGGCGTCGTATCCGGAGCAGGTGGCGTATCTGAGTGCAGCGGCAACCACGGCCAGCGGATTTCTTGCTGATCCGGACGGCATACTGCGCGGCTGTCTGGATCAGGGCAAGGCGTGGACCGAGCTGCCCTTTTTCCTGCGGGTGGATGACCCGGAGGATCCCCTCTACGGCCATCTGATGATGTACCGCAAGGGGAAGGGTGACGGCAGCCAGGGCGTGCAGCAGGCGGCATTGGATGTCCAGGGCATCATCGACCTGGCCATTCAAACGCCCCGGGGCTGGATCGTGGTGGATTACAAGACCGACCGTCTGCGGCAGGAGGAAGCGGAAGCAGCATATAGCCAGCGCCTGTGTGCGGAATATACACCTCAAATTCAATCTTATGTGCTGGTGCTGGAGCGGCTGGGCCTGGGCAAGGTGTCCCAGGCATGGCTGTGCTCCATACCCCTGGGCGGGAAATTGATCCGCTTGGCGCTGCCCGATGAGAAAGCGTTGGACAAAGCCCATGGATCATGCGAACAATAGTATGCTCCGGACGATAAAGGAGAGAAGGAACATAGGAACTTCCAGCTAAAAACAAATGTCTCAGCGACTTTGTGATTGAAAACGGCGTACTGATTTGATACATGGGAACGGACCGCCATGTTGTAATCCCCGATGGTGTAAGTGCCATCGGGGAGATGCGTTCTTTCAGTGCCATCAGCTTGTCAGTGTTACCATCCCCGACTATGTGACGAGAATCGGGGAAAGCGCTTTTGTTAATTGTACAATGCTTGAAAGCATTTCTATTCCTGACAGTGTCACCAGTATCGGAACGGCTGCTTTTGACAGCTGCTGCAATTTGCGGTGTGTTGTCCTTCCTTCCCATATCACGCACATTGAAGATATGACCTTTTCGGACTGCGGCAAACTCGTCCAAATTTACTGCCGGATGGTGTCACCAGCATCGGAGCCGATGCGTTTGCCAACTGCAGCAGCCTTGCTGAGATTGTGCTTCCGGGCAGCATATCTCATATTGGCCCAGGAACGTTTGCTAATTGCAGCAACCTGACAATGATTGTCATCCCCGACGGTGTTACCGATATTCAAGAAGAGACTTTCTTCTGCTGTGAAAATCTTACACGTATAGAACTGCCGGACGGTATTGCGGAGATTGGGTCAAAAGCATTTTGCTGGTGGAAAATCTGTTGGAACTTGTGTTGCCAAGCAATGTAAGCAGCATTGCTGCTTTGGCCTTCTGTAACTGCAGCAGCCTTACCAGCATTGCTCTGCCGCAGGAACTGACCCATATAGAGGAAGGTGTTTTTGCCTGCTGTGAGAATCTGATTGGGGTCACCTTACCGGAAGGACTTGTCGGCATAGGAGCCGAAGCATTTGCCGATTGTACGAATCTAAAGGATATCAAGATACCATATGGTGTTACCAGCATTGGAAGAGAAGCGTTTACAAATTGCGACAACCTTACCCATATTACAATACCGGATAGCGTGATCCATATCGGTGAAAATGCGTTTACCGGTTGCCCTCATGTCAAACTGTAGGATACAAATGAATATCAAGATTCACAGTAAAAATTCAGGAGGAAGAAACATGGATACTTGTCATAAATGTGGCGCAAATTTGCGCGAAGATGCAAAGTTTTGCAGCAGATGCGGTACGCCCGTACAGAAGACCCTGTTCTGTCATCAGTGTGGGGCAGAACTGAATGGGGAGGATCAATTCTGCTATGCCTGCGGTGCCTCTGTGCAGGAAACGCCGCCGGCTCATCCCGCCCCCCTCGCCCGGGGCGGCGTGCACAAGAATACAGGTTCCGGAAACGCAAAAAAGGAGGCCTCCAAAACCATCGTTTATCCCGATGTACGCGGGCTGCACCCTTATGGTTCCCATCTAATCAGTGTCAGCGACCGCGCGATTGTATTTGAATGCGGCAGCCAATATTATCGTGTGGGTAAAGAGATGAACGGGATCTACCGGAAGGATCTGCGCGCTTGCGCGCTTACACAAACCAAAGATGGTATTTTGGTGCTGACAAAAGACCGTGATGCCAAGCAGACAGTCCTGCATACGCTGGACGACCGGCTGCAGACCATATCCAAACAACCGCTGTTTGATATTTCCGACGCCTCCATGTACGATTATGCCATGAATGCACGCTGGGCAGTGGGAATAGGCCGCTGCTATGTGGATGATGATCCGTTTGGTGTGATCGAGCGGGATTTTATCATCCGCTGTGCGGATCTGGAAAGCGGAGAGAGATGGGACTGGGAGATAGAGTATCCAGAGGTGGAAGGAAAGAAAATCGGAAGTATAGGAAATTATAGTATATTGATCGATAAAAACTTCCTCTACCTGTCCGGATTTGTCTTGGGCAAAGACGAGGACGGTAAACCGGATAACTATGACGCTGAATTCCGATTCGATCTGCTGACCGGACAATTTGAACTCTTATGGCTGGCAGATGAGGCCCTCCAACGTTATGACTATGGCAAACCTTGCATTTATGATTTTGAGAAGCAGGTCATGTGGACATTCCCCCGCAAAATGGAAATGAAACGCCGCAACTGGGAGGCCACAAGCACAAAATGGGGCGATATGCTCCCCCTTGTTCCACGCAAGCTGAAAAAAGACAGCCCTATTTTAGCGAATTACCGCATTTATCCAATGGCTCCGAAGCAATCTTATGACATTTGCTATTTTGATACAAAACATGACTTTATTTATTTCAAGCCGGGCAGTCACGATATGTATGCCATTGGGGGTGAACAGATCTCTTCCGATTGGCGCAGGTCTCCCAATGGCTTCGGATCGCACACCATGGGGTGGAATGGACATCTGATTTCCGATTTAGAGGATGACTACAGGCTTAAGGTCTACCGCATGGAGTTTGAGCGAAATGAACACAATCCCGGTGTGGCTCTGAACGCGGAAAATGTAACACCCCCAAAAGAAAACTCGTAACACCAGCAAATATGGCTCCAGCAGATGTTAGTCCGATTACTGCCCCCCATGGCGTTGTTGTACATTGCTCATAGGAATACCGCTTTCTGAGCTGTTATTCCCTCTATCACAACTACTTGTTTAACACTATTTCTGTAAGTAATATGTGCAGAACCTCCTGCACAGCAAAAGCTCGTTCTGCTAAATCTACCCTGCATCTTGGTGATTCTGTTTGACGCCAGCGTGGGAGAAGCATGGTGGACGGCCATGGGAGCAGTCATTTCGGAAAAATGAAGCAATGCAGGATTATTGTGCCCTGCGTCGCCCTGGGCAGCGATACGCAAGGCACACATAAGACGCAAAATCTGATTTTGTGCGCCGTACCGTGGAACGAAAATCGAAATCATTACAGAAGAAAACCGCCGATCTAATCCAAAAATCCAGTGGAAAGCGAAGAAATTACAGATGTTTGGCAGAGCCAGCACCAGGCCCTTGAAGTTCAGCAAGCGCTGATTTTATTGCAGAGCAATCAAAAAATGCCGCCCTTTCGGGCGGCATTTTTCTTGCCTGTGGAGCTGTTTATATACCACTAAAAAGGGACGCT
>ERZ1643249.1001-NODE-1001-length-29486-cov-6.320682_pt1 | contig 29486 bp, 26 predicted proteins | sample MGYA00579263_ERZ1643249 | MGnify/ENA primary metagenome ERZ1643249 (study PRJEB29033, sample SAMEA4952264) | chicken gut metagenome | biome: Broiler Chicken; feature: Gastrointestinal Tract; material: Caecum | place: Ireland | collected 2018 | study: Broiler...
CGTTTCAGGATCTTTCGAACACTGTAAGTCACGCCCAGCAGCACGGCGCCGCCCGGAATCAAAATGGCGGCAAACATGGGTTCCAGCAGCAGGATCACCGCCAGGGCGCCGACCATTTTCACCAGCATACCGCCGGCGCCGGGCAAAATGCGGGTCAAGCCGTCCGCTGCAATTACCGTATCAGAGGTCAACCGGTTCATCCATTCCCCGGAGTGCACCGCAGTCACGGAGGCGTAGTCTTTTCGAAGCAAGCAAGTAAACAGCCGCTGCTTCAGCAAATTTTCAAACTGCGACCGGGACCATTCATCCAGCGCCCGGCCGATGGCCCGCAGAGCGATCTGAACAACGGTCAAGGCGATAAAGCCTGCCCCATAGCGGGCAAATCCAGCCCAGCTGCCCGCAGCTGCGCAATCCACAAATCCTCTCAGCAGCAGGGCATAAAAAACCGAACTGCCGCCCAAAATCACCTGGAGCAGGAGCAGAAAAAGAATATTGACTTGTTTCGTTCCTGTAACCGTTTTGAGCCAGGACAAGGCATACATAGCACAACTCCCTTATTTCAACCGTCTCACGAGACGCCCCAGCGCCCCCCGCAGCCGCAGCAAAGCTGCCCGCACCGGGAAAAAATCGCACCAGAGGTGTACATAGAGCAAATAGCCGGGATGGGTCACCTTCACGGTTTTGCCGCCGCGAATGACCTCGGTCATGACCCCCAGGATGTTCCGGTCGGTGATGCCGTATTCCCTGCGGAAGCAGTTGTCGCCGCAGATGACATAGTCCTGTTCCCGCACCTGGAGGATGCGGTGCAGGATGTATTTCCCGCCGCATTTATAGAGGACCGCGTCGTACTTTTTACACCGCCCGGCCCCTTTTTTCTGGATCACAAAGGCGTCTTTTCCCTGGCGGATCAGTGGGCGCATACTGGAGCCCTGGTTGGTGAACAGAAGGGTTCCATAGCGGTTGAGATGTTCCTCGATCCCGGTTTTGGCGAGGGACAGAGCGCTTCGATCTGTGTGCGGTGTCATGCCTGGATGGCTCCGATCCCGTATAGTTTTGCCAGAATTTCCTGCACGTCCCGCTGTGCGGTTTCTCTGGAGACATCGTATTCCTCCAGCAGGCGGTCCACGATCCGCTCCTCTGTGGTATCTGTTTTCAGGCAGTCCACAATGAAGGCCGCCGTCTCATTGGAGCGCACCAGGCCGTGAAAATTTGTCCCGCTTCCCTCCACCGCCACCATCATCTGAGTGCCCTGTACGGTGCGGGTAATAAATCCATCTTTCAGCTTCATGTTTCTCCTTCCTTTCCAAACGCAGGCTCATGGGGGCCCTGCATGCCCAGATAGGCCACTCTGGCCGCCTCCGGGAGCATATTGCACCCCAGGCGGTAGAGGTGGGTCTGGCTCAGATAGTCCAGCAGCTCCAGCAGCTTGCCCATTTGGGTGCATCCCGCCGGGCGGTAGCTCTGCTGCAGCAGAATGGGGAACGCCTCCGGGGCGGAGATAGGCTCCACGTGGTTGTGGGTGTCCCGGCTTAACAGACACAGGGCGTGGAGGGGGGCGGACATGTTGCGGCTGAGCCGGTGCTTGCCGTCCCAGGGGGATCCGAACACCGTGACCCCCTGGGGGGTGCAGCGCAGCAGGGGCTTATCGTCGTTGATCATCACCGCCCGGGAACCAAACATCTGCCGCCACAGGCGGGTGTGGGTGCTTTTTCCCGTTCCGCTGGGCGCGGTAAACAGATAGGCCCGCCCGTCCACCGCCACGGCGGAGCCGTGGAACAACAGCACATGATGGCCCAACAACGGGTCCGCCAGCTTGCGCAGGACGGCCAGCGTCTCCAGATAGGGCTTCGGGTAGGCGGCGGGAGCCCGTCCCTCCCGGAGGCTGGTCTGGTCGGACAGCACCTGTTCCAAGGAAATGTCCTCCGGCCGGATTTCCACCGAAACGTCCGGGGGCTCCTGGGTCAGATAGGCTCCGCAGAACTCTTTTGTACTGGGGCAGCGGCACCGAATGGACACATTGACCCCGGCAAGCCGTATGGAAAAGGAAACCATATTACCCCCCTTGTTCATAGATGGCGCTGATCTGTTCCTCCAGCGCATCGATCTGCCCCTGCAATTCGGCGCGCCGCTGCTCCAGATCCGGGGTCTGGCCGCTCCCATCCGTCGGGGTATGGCGGGTGCGGGCGGTTGGAAAATCTGTGACCAGCAGATTCCCCGCCGCCACATCGGGCGCAATGAATTCCAACATAGCCTGAAAGCTGGTCTCATTCCATGTGTCGTCCCTGTCCGGGTCAAAGCTGATGGTAAACACCAGATTTCCGTTCCGGGCCACCAGCGTTTCCAAATCCACTTTGATTCCGTTGTAATTCCACACCTTCGCGCCCAGCCGCCAGACGCCCTCCTCTGCCTCTGTGACCATCAGAGGCAGGGACTCCTCTCCGTGGTGTACCACCACGTCCACCTGGTACTGGGCCAGGATCGGGTCCAGGCCGGTGGAATAGCAGTCCGGGGCGCAGTAGACGGCCTGGGGCATGGACAGCTCGGCCTGACCCAGCCGGGAACTCATATCATCCAGCCAGAGGGGGAGCTCCTCCGTCCCATCCCAGGCCAGGCAATAGCTCCACCCGGCGTTCAGCAGCTCGTGGAACTGCGCCCGGGTGATCTTGCCCGGCAGGTCAAAAAATTCCGTCTGGGACAGCGCCAGCACGCCGCAGACTCCCGCCCGCTGCGTGACAGGAAACATCTGCTCATAGAGCGCTGCGTCCAGGTCCACCACCAGCAGCTCCTCCGTGGCGTGGATTCCCCCCTGTGCGGCCGCGCTCTCTTCCAGGTCCTGGAGCTCCTGCTCCAACTTGTCCCGCTCCAGCCGCAGGGGACGGGTCTGGAGCTCCAGCGCCTGATAGCGGGCCTGCTGGGCCTGGTCCTGTTTCTCCAGCTGCCAGAGAGCTGCGGCCAGGCACAGGGCCAGGATCACCGAACATACGATTGCAAGTTTCTTTCCCACGCCGTCTCCTCCCAGTGTCAACATTCTCCCCCGCAGCCGCACCGAATGTGCGCCGGGGAACCGTAAAATACAGAAAATACTCCCGACCGCTCCCGGTAGGAAAGAGCCGGGCGCATATCGGGAGTATCATTATCCATCCTAAATTGATTTGTGCAGCTGATAGACAATCCGTATTATTTCATCTATTCTATCAGAACATACTAAATGGATCTTGTCCGCTTCCATCAACAAATTGTCCGCTGGTTAAAATAATATCAGAATGGGCGTCAAATACCTCAATATCCATATTGGGTGTGACATAATCTTTCATCGGAGACACCTCCTTAGCCACTTTACAACACATGCTCGCCTCATCTTTGGGGCGGCGACTGAACATCCACATGAGACTGGATCTGATCCTTTTTTATTCTATCACACTTTGTCACGAAATACCAGCCACCATTCAAAATTTTGTTGGACATTTGGGAAATTCAAGGCCGGAGACGGGCGGTTCCAGCCCGCCTCCGCCTTTCACCCTATGTCTCAGTCCTCTGCAATCCGATCCTCGGCTCATGGATTACCGGCAGGGCCGACCGTATCAGAGAATACGATCCAACTGTCCTTCCCATCGGACAACTTGATCCAACCGGCTCCATACCGGTCTGTGGAGCTGCTGTTGTTGAATGTATACGAGAAGGTGTTCGTCAACTCATCAAGGTCAAAATTAACTGACTGGCTGTAGCTATAAATCTTTGCTGACCCCTGAGCAAGCAAAGTTTCCTTCAAAGTATTATCAAGTTGGATACCCATAACCTGATCCTCCAGCTCTCGACTGCTAAAGCTTTGGTTAGAATACAAAGTACCATAGCCGACAACGGAAATATCATTGTTATTCCCACTGACTTCGCCGGGAGTGGTCTTAACGACTATAGTGTATGTTTTGTCACCGCTCGCGGTAATCGTAGTGGTAAGGGTAACATCTACCAGGGGGCTTTCAACAACACCAATAGATACAGTGCCGTTTACAAAGATCGTATACTCCCCATCTTCGCTGGGCAGCACCGTAGCCCCGTTCACCCTAACACTGTCCACCTTGTATCCGGGGGCGGGCATGACGGTGAAAGTCAAGTTGCCGTGCGGGACCGTAACACCAGTCGTAAGCGCCTGCTCCCCTACCTTCACGGTGGCATTGTCTGCAGCAACTGTGACAGCATACTGAGCTTCCGTGACTCCCTCAATGGTAATTGTCGTATCAGCGGCAATGTTGCTGATTGTGTAGGAGCCATTGCTCTTGGTGAGAACGGTCCCGTTTGCCTTCACCACCATGCTATCATCGTCATATCCCGGATTCACAACAACATCAAAGGCAAAGCTGCCGCCCGCCCCAACTGTAGTGGGATCCATAGTAGTGATATAGTACCCCACAGGGTTTTGCGGTAAAGTAACTTTATAAGTATTCAGCTGAACGCCGGTTACACTGACAGTTTGATCAACCGTAATGTCATCAATGGTATATACGCCGCTCTCATTCTTAGAAACCTCCGTACCATTGGCGTATACTTTCACAGTGTTCTCAGACTGGGTGTAACCAGGGAATAAGCTGACCATAAAGGACACGTCATCGCCGTAACCTACGGTCATAGGAGTGGAAATATCGGCGTTCCCCTCCGTCACAAACTTATATCCATCACCGGAAGTAAAGGTCACTTTCGGCTGGATGGCGTCGCCGTCAGTAATTGTGATGATGACATTGCTGGTAATATTTGAAACAGTATAATTTACCCCATTTACCCCATCACGCGTTAAGCTACATCCGGTGCTCGCACTCACCTTCGGGGCATCATAACCGTCTTTGGGAATTACCGAAAAGGTATAAGTTTCGCCCTGTTTCACAGTAACGGTATTTTCAGTTGTATTCTTGTATAAGGTATATGTGTCATCAGGTGCTTGCTCAGGAAAGGTAATCGTATAGGTGGATACCGCCTCGGCCGTCAGCGTGACCGCATCAGATGCAGCCGTGGTGAAGGCAAGCGTAATAAGCCACCAGCTGTTGCCAGAATCGACAACTGAAACATTAACTTCTTTATCCCCGGTAATCGCCGGTTCATGCTGTGCCACGGCCCAGAAGGTGACGCTCCTCGGTAGATAGCTGCCAGAATCGGGGGCAATAGTCAAGGTACTTCCGGAAAGGGAATAACGAGCACCGCTATCTGTCTGAGGCGAGTCAACGGTAATCTGCAGACTATTATTGTAGGTCCAGAACTCCTGAATTCCTGTTGAGGTCATTGTTACGCTGGTCACATTCGATGGCGTTGCAGGCGGCACCGCGCTGGCCGCAGGCACCATGGAGATGCACAGCACCAGGGCGCAGAGCATCGCAAGGGCCCTTGACCAGATTGATGTTCGCTTCTTCATGTTCATTTCTCATTCTCCTTTACACAACGTTCTTGTGCGCGTCATTTTGCCGCGGTGTCCCGCAGGCGGAGGGAAGTCCCGTTTCTCCCGTTCCATCCCCAAAAATTTACAATATTTGAGATATTTTTCATTATAATTCCTGGGATTTTCCTTGTCAAGGCCTGCTTGCAGATTCCCCCTGCATTGGAGGGGATTTCCTGTTTTCGCCGCGGATTCCGGGGCCTCACAGGGGGCGGGTGGGCGCTCCGCTCTGGTTGTCGGGCTCATACAGCCGGAACTGTTGGTAGAGGGCCTTGCGCTCCTGCGCCCCGGCCATCATAGTTCCGATATGCACCTTTTTCCGTCTGCCCCGGGCGATCCGCCAGGCGTGCCGGGTGCACACATAGGCCCATCCCACCGGCAGCAGCACCGGGTGCTTTTTGCAGGGCGGGAAATGCACCTGCACCGCCCCGTTTACCGAGACGAAAAAATGCTTGAGCATGGAACCGCCCGTTACCCCGTCTCTGCCCCGGTTGGAGATAAGATAGGCCTGGTTGGACCGCTCCCGGTCCTTTCGGCCAAAGTTGCCCCCCTGAAAAATGTCCAGAAGCATGGCCCGCAGAAGGGCCTCGTCCATGTCCTCCATGGCCCAGGCTCTTTCCGGACCGCCCAGATACCGGATGGAAAGCTGGGTGAGCAGCTGGGCATAACGCCACAGTCCTACGGCTTTCAGCTTGTCCTCATACAGGGCGCGGAACTTCTGATTGGACAGTCGGTTCACAAACACCGCCCAATCGCACAGGTGCCTCAGGCCGATCCCCTCTCCCGTCATGTGGTGGCAGGTGTGCAGGAGCAGAATCAGGCCGTGGTGAAAGGCAGAGGGGAGCATCATGGTTCCCGCTTCCGTCTGAACCGCCCGGGCGGAGGCGATGCAGTCCTTGAGATACCCGCGGATCCGCTCGCCCACTGGCCCGGCAGGAATCCCCGGGGGCGCAAAATGGACCTCCAATCCCACCTTGCCCCTGTGGTAGGCGAAGTGGCAGTAGTGGCGGTCGCTAGGAGGCGTGCAGCCCGTCTGCTCCAGCGCCGCTCCCACCCGCGGCGCGTCCCTCTCATTCACCAGGAAATCCACATCCCCCATGGCCCGCAAAGAAGGTTCCGGATAGTATTCCGCTGACGCGCAGCCCTTCAGGATCACATAGGGGATGCCCTGGACCTGCATCAGGTCATGGACCCGGGTGTGTTCCCACTGGATGCGCATGTGGTTGGCAAGCATGCTGGACGCCGTCCGCTGGACCTTTTCCCGCAAGGCAGGGGGCAGAGCCTCCGGCGCGACCGCGGAAAATACCAGCGGAAGGACCCCTTGCTCCAGCGCCTCGCGAAACAGCAGCGCAGCATCCACGTCTTGAAGCAGGCGGTCGCTCTGCACCATATCATACGGCGCTCCAAACAGTGCCGCGGATAGAAGCGTAAGCAGAGTTTGCTCCGTTTTTGGAATGTCTGTCTGTTGTATGGACAAAAACGGTCAACCCCCTTCTTCGGAACGAATTCTTCAGTGTAGTTAACACCTCTTTGCAAACAAGGTCTAAACTTGGTGAATACAAATAGTGCAACTCAATCTTTGTCCCTGTACGCAACGGCCCCTCTCACCGTAGTCGATTTTTGCATATAGTACATCGGAATACAATGAACACTTCTCCGCCAAAAGCAGCGCAGACTACTAGAAAGGTGGGAATCACCGTTAAAATCAATTCTAGATATGAACCATACTCTTCAGCTAATAGAACATCTCCCATTGCTGCGATAACTATGGCTGTAATCAAGTATATTATAAGTCGACTACATGCTATTCGACAATTGGTTTTCAGAATAACTAAATTCGTATAACGAGTATAGCTAACAACACTGAACAACAATGCAGCAATACTGCCAACCAGCACTCCGTAGATACCCCAAAATGGAACCAGTAATAAAGAAAAGCCTAAATTAATCCCCATCTCAGCTATGGAATACTTTTGTGTCCGTTTGAAATGGCCTGCAGCCTCTACTGCCTGTCGGTTCATCTGGCGGATAATGCTCAGCAACTTCATTACCGCAAAGAGCTCCGCTAGACCGGGAGCCAAATAGTCCGCATCAGTAACGCCAGAAGTGTAGAGGCGGATAAATCCTCTCACGAATAGGTAGGCCACAACAATCAAGGCAAAAGAGAGTGCTAGAAAGCCAGCTTCATACTGCCTGTAATATTTTCTCAGAGCTTCTGTAGAGAGTTGGGCATTGTAACCCATTTTATACTGCAGTCCATTCCCAATAATGTCCAAAACATTTTGAATTGCCTCAAATACCAGAAGATACAAAGAGTAAACGCTGACCACTGCCAGGTTTCCAGTAACAAAGGTAAGAAGCACTACATCAATGTGATTAAATACCAACCATGCTAGTTGATGCACTAGTGCGGAATTTCGCTGAGCGATAGCCTGGAAGTTAGCTTTGCCCCATGGCCGCACCCACATGTACTTCCATTTTATATATATCACAATCACTAAAGACTGAGATACAGAGATGACAAAATGAATCGCTTGTACTGCTACCACATCATATCCCATAGAAATGGCAACAATTTTCCCCACATTTCGAAGAATCGAAGCTGAAAGAGCTAGAGTGTTACTGATATAGAGCTTTCCCTCCGCCTTCAGGAGAAGTGTATATTTGCTAGAAACCAGGTAATTGACCGCACCACTGAATCCCTGTAGCAATATTACCGCTGAAACTGTGCTGTTTGGTAGGTCAGTGTGAACAGACACGGGATAAAGCATGGTCAAGAGGATTACAACTAGCACATACAGTATACCAGTACGCAAATAAAATCTGGTGGTCGCGGCCAAGATACCATTGACTCCATCTCGATCACCATTGGCCAAAGGACGGTACATCGCTTGGACAGACGCTGCCCCAACTCCTGCCTCCAACAAATTTACATAAACAAATAGCTGCGTGATGGAAGAAAGCAACCCGTTTGTCTCTGATCCAAAACTGGTAATAAATAAGTACGGCAGTACAAGCCCTAGCAGAGTATTGATTATTTGATATGAGACACCGGTCATTAAATTAGCTAGACTCTTTTTTTCTGGAATAATCTTCATTTCCCTTAAACCACTACACAAAAAATTATTTATTCTATCACCTATTTTGATGTCCGACTAGGCATCGGTTTTGGGGTAACCACGTCACCCCTAACATAATGGCATACAGCACCACCATCTTGTCCCGGTGGCGTATGGCGGTTCCCGTAGCAACTACACCCCAGGCAAATACAAAGGCTGTCGCTAGCGCAACAATAAGCAGCGCAATTACGGCCTGCCGATTTTTTTGTTCTCTTTTCTTCAGGTAGGACACCGCTCTAACCAGTACCAGCAGGTAGAACATAGAACTGAAACAAAACGCGATGATGTCGCTCAGTCCCCGCCATTGCCAGGGAAATGGCGCAAACAGGAAAAACACCAGGCGAAGCGGCGTATAAAGCAGCATATTCAGAGGAGTACTGCTGTTTCCCACATAAGCGGCATAGGACGATCCCGCTACTGTACTTGTATTCGCAATGTCCTCCAGGGAATCCACACCCGTCATTTTGCCAAACAGCGTGTCTGAATAATTATTGAAAAGAAATACAAAGACCAGCATGAAAAAAATTGCCGGTACAATGCTTTGCCATGTAAGCCGAAAAACCCCACGCTTTTTATTATACAGCAGCCGAACCACAATATAGCTAACCGCGACCGCCACACTTCCGCTATGAAATCGGGCTGCCGCAAACGAAAAAACAAACGCCAGAAGGAACCATAGGTCACTGCGTCCGTTTAGCCATCGCACAAAGCATACCAGGGATATGGATATAAACATTGTCACCAGGGATTCCCGCAAGAAAATAGATGATACGATCCCAAAATTAGGAAGCAGACACAGAACATACATCGCATATTTTCTCCGCCGGTTTTCGACTCGGAGTTCTCTCATAGCGGCGTCCGCCATGTGGATCGCCACCATGGAACACAACATCAGCAGAAACTGGACAAATATACGGGTATCCCCCATCCGGGAGAACAGTGTGCCAACCACTGCCACAAATACCCCCCGTTGGGAGGCGACTCCAAAGGTATATTGAATTCCCAACTGATAAAACATTTCGGAGTCCGCTCCACTATTTGGAAGGGAATAAATATCCCGACCATACAGATCAAACAGCAGCAGGAACAGGCGCATCAAATATCCCAAAACCAGCGGCAGCACAACAGGCCTCAGTTTCCTGCTTCGTCCGATTTCCCAGAAATAAACAAAGGAAAAAGCGGCTATCATTACTAAAATGACGCCTACAGGCCGCTCTTCAATTCCATTCGCTTGAAGTATCGCCAGCAGCAAACATTCCAGCAGAAGAGTCAAAAACGCCAACATATTTATTACTCCATTACTTCAAACAGTCCATATAAAACTCCTCCAGCCACTTTGCCGTGGTATGGATATCGTAACCGGCCTGAATAATCTCCTGCGAGGTATCTTTTCTCTGGGTATTGGCAGCTAGTATCTTTTCTGCCCATAATTCCGGCTGATTTAGAGGCAAGAATGTGCATAAGTCTGTTACTGCCGCCTCTCTCGAAACTGCCTCACTGGCAAAACAGGGTAACCCTGCCGCTTGGGCCTCCACTAATACCACCGGCAACCCTTCCCACAGGGAGGGCAGTATAAACACGTCCATAGCCTGCATCAGCCGGTCCACATCGGGACGCACGCCAGTCATTATAACCGCGTCTGTCAACTTCTCTTCCTCCAGTTTCTTTCGGATATCCTGTTCTAGCGAACCGCCGCCTACCCAGAGAAGCTTGGTTTCAGGTTTTCTGTCATGTACCGCCTTAAAAATTTCAATGGTTCCCATTGGATTTTTTGGCTCTGTTAATCGACCTACAACGCCCACCACAATATTGCCATTCAACCCTATCTCGCTTCTCACGTCAGCCCCGACCACCGGATTATACTTGAACCGTTGTGCATCAATGGCGTTATTCAAGACGATGAACTTGCTATGAGGGAACAACCACTCTCCCGCATCCTGAGAGCAGGCGAGGCAATAGTCTGAATATTTCTCCGTGCGTCGCTGGATCACTTTCTTGAGATACGTTTTTATATTGTTGGACCTCTGCGCTGTGCTATGACTATGCCCAATCGTGATTCGTCCGAACCTATGTGCCTCCCTGAAATAGACCGGGGAGATCGTATAAAAATGTCCATGTATAATTTGATGTTCCGGATGCGCACGCAAATGCTGGCTCCACCATTTCTGATATGACAGATAGTTATATAGCTCAAATTGTGGCGCCTGGTAAATCTTTCCTCCCAATGAGCGAATCTCCTTCTCAAACACGCCCACTGAAGACGTATGCTTTACAAAGTCAAACTGTACCTGGCTGCGATCTATATTTCGATATAGGTTCATGCACATTGACTCCGCGCCGCCCCGGTCAAGCTTAGCAAAAACACACAGTACTCGAATTGGTTCACCCATAGCGATATTTCCTCGCCTTCATTTACATTCCACTGTATTTACAATCATCCTGAACTTCCCGCTTTTTTCTCTGGGGATTTCGTCCACTACCTGGATAGTGACTTTCATATCTGGGCCAAACTTATGATAAAATTCTTCACGAAGGATCTTTTCGTGCTCTTGGTTATACAGCATCCGGTCAACTTCCAAAAGTGCGGTCACTTCATCCATTTTTTCCTGCCGGAATTGTGCCCGGATAATGGCATTTGGGATGTTCTTCAACAGATTCGCCACATTTCCCGCATTCATTTTACCTCCTTCCGGCGTGTATAGGAAATCAAGGCGGCGCCCTTGAATCTCCTCCACTACCGGCCCGTGCAAGCCACAGGTACAGGTATTACTTTCCGCAAATTTCATCCGGTCCCCAATGCGATAGCGGATCAGAGGCGTGCCATGAGTAGTGAAGCTTGTTACAAGCACCTCAGTGTCATCCTTAGAAATGTGCTCAAACACGCCGGATGCCAGTTCCATGTGCAAGACCTGGTTTTTACATTCTGTCACAAAAGGAGCGCCCTCGCTGGAGGCATACTGGTCATACACCTTACACCCAAATACACGCTCAAGCAATTCCCGACCTGTTTTTGTAAGCGTCTCTGATGTGGGGAAAATAGCTACGGGATGGAAAGTCAGTTTTATTCCGTGTCGCTCAATATAGCTGGCCACATCACACATAGACGTAAAAAAGCCATCAATCGCATCCGGCTGATACTGATTCAAACTCTCCACATAATAGCCAATATTATTTTCCGTCAAATGGAAAGAAGAATATATCATTTGCTTGCACGCCGCGTTATACCGCCAGAAAACCTTCTTTTTTTGCCCGGGTGGAACGATATGCTTTCCATTGAACGTAGCGCGCTTCATCTTCCGGTGCTCAAAGCCGACCCGCGATTTAAAATGGTCCAGCATCGCCATCCGGTGCATGGAGTCTTCCACTGTACTTCGAATCACCAGAGACGTCCCTGTAGTACCGCCCGTGTGTCCCTCCACCGCTCCTTTTGCAGGAATTGTCATAACGTCCTGAATATTCTTCCGGAGCATCTCTTTGTCTACAGTTGGCAGCTTAGCAAGATCCTCTACGGTTTGAATAGCTGAGATGTCAATTCCCTCGTATAGTTTGGCGTAAAATTTACTGTTCTCTACCGCATACCGCAGAAAACGGAGCAATTCGTCTCTTTGATACGCAAGCTGTTTGTCCAAAGGCCATGTATCAAATTCTTTTAAGAACTTGCGATAGTTCCAGTATTCTTTACCATACCGATGACTGTTTCTCTGGTAGCCGGACACGGTACACATAATATTTTGGAAGAAAATTGGAGAAGCATCATAAACTTTTTCCAGATAACCCATCACAAATTCTCCCTATACCAGTCAATTGCTGCATCAATTCCCCTCTGGAAGCTCCAGTCCGGATCATAGCCAAGCAACTTCCGGGCTTTGGAAATATCCGCGTTAGAGTGCTTAATATCTCCTCTCCGATCTGGGCCATAGATTGGCTCTATATCTACACCCAAGGCCTTGGTCAGGCCATGGTAGATGTCGTTTAGGTACTCCCGGTCGCCGTAAGCAATATTGAACGCCTGGCCATCGGCATTCTCCGGAGCGAGGCAAGCCTTCAAATTGGCCTCGATAACATTTTCAATGTAAGTAAAATCCCGGCTCTGCTGGCCGTCACCGTTGATCGTCGGACGTTCTCCTGCCAAAAGCTGCTTGATGAACTTGGGGATCACTGCGGCATAGGCGCCGTCCGGATCCTGGCGGCGGCCGAACACGTTGAAATAGCGCAGGCCAATGGTGGGAAGCCCGTAGTGCATCGTGTACTGCTTTCCCCACTCCTCATCGCACTGCTTAGTCAGCGCATAGGGTGAGAGCAAATTTCCCTCTCTCCCCTCCACTTTGGGCAGTGTGGGTTCATCGCCATAAACAGAGGAACTGGACGCGTAGACAAACTTCTTCACACCGGTTTTCCGAGCGGCCTCCATCATATTTAGAGTTCCGACAATGTTGTTCGCACAGTAAACCAACGGCATTTCAATGCTTCTGGGTACGCTTCCCCAGGCAGCCTGATGAAGCACATAGTCGACGCCTTCACAGGCTTTTATGCAGATATCTAAATCCTTTATATCGCCTTTTATAAATTCAAAATGCGGATTGTTCAAGAACGGCTCTACGTTAGCCTCCTTGCCTGTTGATAGGTCATCCAAGCAACGCACGCGATATCCCAAATTCAAAATCGCCTCGCACAGATTAGAGCCAATGAATCCTGCCCCTCCCGTAACCAAAAACAATGTATCCTTTGGAAACACTATGTTTTGATATCCCACTGTTTTTCCCATCCTTTACGTTAAAATTTACTTACAATCTCCAATACAAATATCCGGCCTTTTCATACTCCTCGCGTTCAAACAATCCCTTCAAATCAAGCAGAACCTTCTTTCCTTCTCCGTACAGGCTGTCTATGTCGGCCATTGAGAGAGCCTTGAACTCGGTATGAGCAACCGCCAGAATAACTGCATCCATTTCCCTGATCGTATCCAAGCACACAAAATCTATACCGTAGAGCCGACGGGCCTCGTCCGCATCTGCCTGGGGATCGGCAATCACCGGCTCAATCCCATACTCCTGAAGCTCATGGACAATATCAATGACCTTTGTATTCCTGGTGTCCGGACAGTTTTCTTTAAATGTGAACCCCAGAATTGCAACTTTTGCATTCTTGACCGGCTTGTCTGCGGCAATCAGATTCTTTATCGCACTTTCTGCCACATATTTACCCATATTATCATTGATTCGCCGACCGGCTAAGATGATTTGGCTGTGATACCCCATCATTTCCGCTTTATAAGTCAAATAGTATGGGTCAACCCCAATGCAGTGCCCGCCCACAAGTCCGGGACGGAAATTCAAAAAGTTCCACTTGGTTCCAGCGGCCTTCAAGACTGACAAGGTGTCGATCCCCATCTTATTGAAAATAATGGACAGCTCATTCATAAAGGCAATATTGATATCGCGCTGGCTGTTCTCTATGACTTTAGCAGCCTCAGCCACCTTAATACTTTCTGCTTTATGTACTCCAGCATCTACGACAATCTCATACACCTTTGCTACTGTTTCGAGTGTCTCCTCATCCATACCGGAAACAATCTTTGTGATAGTCTCCAGTCGATGCGTCTTGTCTCCGGGATTAATTCTCTCCGGGGAATATCCGATTTTAAAGTCTGTCCCGCACTTCAAGCCAGACGCACGTTCCAAAATCGGAACACAGACGTCCTCAGTGACGCCAGGGTAAACCGTGGACTCAAATACTACCACTGAACCTCTTGTCAAATTCCGGCCAAGGGTTTCAGACGCGCTTTCCACCGGCGTAAGGTCTGGTGTATGATCTTCATTCACTGGCGTGGGAACTGCAACAATGTGAAATTTTGCCTCGCGTAGTTTTGTCTCATCCGCTGTAAAGTCAACGGTTGTGGATTGAATGGCCTTGTCTCCAACCTCATGAGTGGGATCGACTCCGTTTTTATATAGCGCAATCTTGGCTTTGTTTACATCAAATCCAATTACGTTGATTTTTTTCGCAAAGGCTACGGCAATAGGCATTCCCACATAACCAAGGCCAATTAAAGAAAGCTTTTCTTTTTTTTCGCAAAGATCATGATATAAATTATCCATATTAAACTCCCATTATCTCTATCATTTTCTGGTTAACCCGAGAGACTTCGAATTTTTCACGGCATAAGATTATGCTGTTTCGCCCCATTGTCTCAGCAAGTTTTGGGTCCATTAAGAAGAGCTTCATTTTATCTGCCAATACCTGCGCATCGCCGATAGGCACAAAATATCCATTGATGCCATCACGTACCGTTTCACGGCAGCCGTTCGTATTTGTAGTCAGGATAGGACGCCCCATTGACATAGCCTCCAGCACTGTTCGTGGCGTACCTTCGCGGTATGAAGGAAGGACATACACACTGCACATCGTGTAATAAGGGCGCACATCCGATGTCTCTTCAAATCGCTCAACGATACCATCTTGAATACTTGCTTCTATCAGTTCTTTAGGGACAGCGTCCTGCATCTCTGCCTCATATTTGCCGAGCAGGTAAAACTTAGCGTATGGATATTCTTTTTTTACAATACGAGCAGCTTCTATGTACTCCATAACGCCTTTGCTTTTCAAAAGTCGAGACAACATAAAAAACCTGGTTGTTTCAGGAAATAGTGTGGGAGAAAAATGCTCCATATTAACACCGGAACCGTTGACCACAGAACACTTTTCCGGCTTCGTTAGGTGTAACGCACAGAATTCATCCATGTCGTCTTTATTTTGAAAAATCACGTGGTTTGTATAATGAAATCCAATTCGGTAGAGAAATCGGACGATCTGTCCGAGTATTCGAGCCTTGATTGTTTTTGCAGTAAACGTGTATCCGCCGCCAGTAACCATTCCATTAATGTTCGGAACGCCCGCAAAATGCGCCGCAATGGCTCCGTACACCACCGGCTTGACTGTATAGCCAAGAGAGATATCGGGCTTTTCTTCTTTTATCAAAGAAAAAAGTTTGGCACAATATTTCAGGTCCCCTAAAATACTTGTCCCCGTTTTATTCATCGGGATCTCAACAAATTTGGCCCCCAATTCTTTTATTCGATCCACATCTGTTTGATCTGGTCCGGTTACAAGGACTTCATATCCCCGATTGATTAACTCCTTTATCAGATCGCCACGAAAATTATAAACTGTCCGATTTTTGGGTGATATCAGCAAAAATTTCAACTGTTCTCCCCCCTTGCGCTCAAGTTTCCATAAATAACACTCCACAATCGTTTCTGATTATTTTCTCCTACAAAGCTGTTGTGCGGTGTTATAATGACATTTTCCATAGCCCACAGCGGACTTTGTTCATCCAGCGGTTCTTCCTCGAACACATCCAGAACCGCCCCACCCAGTTTGCCCAAGGACTTCAATAGCGCGTTTGTGTCGACTACTGCTCCTCTTGCGATATTGACCAAAATTGCCCCCGGTTTCAGCGCATCTAACTTTTCCGCATCGATCAAATACTTAGTTTCCTTTGTCAATGGCAACGTTAATACCAACACATCCGTTTCCCGCAAAATTTCGGTCAATCGATCAAGGCCGACTATCTCACTGTAGTAATCATCTTCTTTTCTTGTTCTGTTTACGCCAATCACACGGCATCCAAAGGCACTGAAACATTTGGCACATTCCGTCCCAACACTTCCACACCCAACAATGCAAACTGTCTTACCAAAAAGCTCAAGTAAATCCCGCCGCTTAGTCCACTGATGGTCTTTCTTATTGCCGCGAAAATAGTCCATTTTTTTGTAAAGTTGAAGCACCCCAGCAATTGCAAACTCTGCCATTGGAATGCTGTAGACTCCACGTGCATTATGTATTTCTATTCCGTGTTCCTGTACGTAATCCATCGGAACCCGTTCAAATCCAGCACTGGTAAGTTGGATGTATCTCAAACTAGTAAACTTCTCTATCGGATGTAGTTGGAAGATATTGTTTCCAATCACTCCCTCCACCCATTCATATTCACAAGGCAATAAGTCGTTTTCATACTGCATGAACATAACGGAATGGCCCATTCGTTCCAGCTTTTGAATATTCTTACTCGCGCCGTCCCAGGCACCGGTTACCAACAGATTCATCCTTTCTCCCCACAGATACGTCTCACGCGTTCCACAATTTCCTTCTCATTTTCTCGAAAATAGCGGCTATATTTCTCGCATTCCGCTTCCAGCACCCGAATTTCCTTCAACCCTTCAATAAATATTTTCTTGACCTCGTCTATATCATCGATTTTCTTTGTGTCACAGAAGCTCCTGCTCAAAATGGCACAGGTACTTCCGAGTCGGTAATGTTCTCGAATTACATACTCTGAAGGTAATAACCCTTTTCCAAGAGAAGCAATGCCACCAAATCCATAAGGAACCCCCCGTTGCTTAAACTGCAGACACAACCGTTCTACTGTACCATCAGTAAGCAACTCAAACATAAACTTTTTTCCATAGCCAAGACTCAGATCATTCAGTCCAATAAAAATTTCATCTATACCACTTAAATTCAAAATTTTGTCAATCTTTTCAACCGACTCTGGAGTCTCTACCAGAGGAAACACCTTCGTTCTTCCTTTAACAAGTTCAATGAACTTTTCAACTTCACACACAGTTTTGAAATAAGGAAGCATTATAATGTCTGCACCAGCAGCAATAACTGCATTAATTTCTTCTTCGCTGCTGCAATACTCGTCTGTCGCCTTATGAATAGGGTTTACACGGACAAGGAGCTGCGCCTTTGTCAACACAGCGCGGATGTTTTTCACATCTTCCACTGTGTGATGATTTTGGACTGTGTCCAGCCCCCCCTGACGCTTGGATTTTCCAATGTACTCCATATCAATAAAAATTCGATCCACGCCAGCAGACTCTGCAATTTTTGCTACGGCTGGATTATTTGTTATGTACATCAGTTTTAATGCCACAACCTGTCCCCCTTAGCGCTGTACCGTCTTGCCCACATTTTCATTATCGGCATTTGAAAATATCTTAAATATTGTCATAAAAAATATCTTCATATCTACCAAAAAAGAGGCGTTTTCTGCATACCAAACATTAAGTTCTATCCTATGATTCCACTCGACTGTCTTCCTGCCATTGACCTGAGCCCATCCAGTAATTCCTGGTTTCATCAAAAACATTTTCTTCTGCTCTTCTGTGTACTCCTCCCATGTCCAAGGGTGATATGTAAGTGGGCTTCGAAAACCAATCAGGGCTAAATCACCTTTTAGAATATTAACCAGCTGTGGTATCTCATCAAGACTCGTTTTGCGCAGAAAACGCCCTACTCGTGTTACACGGTCATCCCGATCATCAGAGTAAACTCCAGACCCCATATGTTCTGCTCCCACACGCATGGATCTAAACTTGTACATCCAATAGACGCGTCCACTTTTCCCAAGTCGTTCCTGCTTAAAAATAATTGGTCCAGATGGATCGTCCAGCTTTATTGCAAGTGCAATAATCAAATACAACCAGCAGAAACACACCAGTCCAAAAATCGCCAGTATTCGGTCAATTATTCCCTTTGTGTATCTGCAATAAAACGAATCGTATCCTACTCTCATATCTCGTTTATCGCTTTCTCCCTCTCATAACTTATCTTCTCCCGCGCTACTTTGTATAAAAGGCCGCGCCAAACATCACACATGTCACTTATCTATGTCTCCAGATTAACGTCTCCGAACCGCTCTCAGCCCAACTATCCAAACAGTAGCCAACACTATTCCAACCGCCGCCCCCAATAAATCCACCCAAACATCGCTGATCTGTCCGCTCCGACCAGGAACAAACAGTTGGATGGTCTCATCCAAAAAAGCGGTGGTCATACACAGGACAGCCGCAAGCAATATCTTCCGATACCAGGCCCCTCTGCAGTGCCACAGGAGACTCATCCACGCCACAGCCAGCAGGGCAAACTCCGTCATGTGGGCGCCCTTGCGTATCACAAACTGCCGCAGAGACGGCTCCACCTGCAGCTTCTCCAACACCGGGGGCAGAAGCGCGACGATTCTTCCGCTTTGAGCTGAGGATTCCGTGGCAGGTGCCAGGGAATTGCCCCAGATGAACAAGGACACCAGCACAACGGCCAGGCAGCTCAGCCGCCGCATCCAGATTTTTGAGGTACTCTTCATGGATGAACCTAGGATCTCCTGTCATTTACAGACTGTAAAATCGGGCCCCCAGACATGGTGTGTCTGGGGGCCCTCCCCCATTCAGGGATGTCGGATCAGTTCAGAACATTTGCAATATACTGCCGCAGAATAGTGGCCACCTGGGCGCGGGTGGCGCTTCCCTGGGGATCCAGAGCGCCATTTCCAACACCGGAAATGAGTCCGTTTTGTACTGCCCAAATCATGCCTTCTTCGGCCCAGCTGCTGACCGTGCTGCCATCGGAGTACGCATTCAGGTTTCCGCTGATCGCAGGGCTTCCCGCATAGCGGTACAGAATGAGGGCCAGCTGCTCCCGGGTAATCACATTCTCCATGCCGGTTCCGTCGGAGATGCCGTTCGCCATGGCCCAATCCCGTCCGGCTTCATACCACACGGAGCCGCCGGTGGATTCCACATTGTCAAAGCGGGACAGAACAGTGACGATCATCCCACGGGTCATTGCGGTGTCTGGCGAGAAGGTGTTCGCACTGGTTCCGGAGAACAAGCCGCGGCTGGCAGCAAAGTCGACATAATCGCTGGCCCAGTGCGTGTTGGGGACATCCACAAAATCAACGCTGTTATCCACAATTTTTATCGTGTCGCCGGAGTTCAGGGTCGCCAGCACGCCTGTGTCGGTAGTGACGCAGGTGCGAAGGACTTCTTCGCTGCCATCCGGATTTACTAAAACAGCCACGGTCCCAGGAGTGGGATTCTCCACCGGGATTTCCACGGTAACCTGCTCCGCCCCGGACAGATCCACAGTGATGGTATGGGCGTCTTCTCTGTCCACTTCCACATCGGTCACCGGAGGCATGGGCAGGGAAACCGCCGCATCGTCTGCCTCAGCCTCGTTTACCACAGCCGTCGGAATCTCGACGGTTGTCTCTGCCTGTCCGTTTCGATCCACCGTGGTCACCGAGGAAGAACCATCCGCCTGTTCCACTGTGGTGGTGGAAGAACCGTCTGTACGGGTTACCACCTCGGTGGTGGAACCGTCAGGCTGCGTGGTCGTCTCCGTTACCGTGCCGTTGGGCCGTGTCACCGTGGTCGTGGTGGAACCGTCGGGGTTTCTCTCGGTCTCTGTGGTGGTGCCGCTGGAGGAACCGCCGGACGAGGAGCCTCCGCCGGAGCTGCCGCCGCTGGCCGTGGGGCTGATTGTCGTCGTGCAGGTGTCCTCCGTCAGCGTCACCGTGCGCTCGCCCAGCGTGGCCGTGATATATCCACGGGTGGTGATCGAACTGGCGCTGCCCACTGCACTCCTGACTTCGCTGTTCGTGAGCGTGCCGGAAATCGTGGTGCTCATCGAAGAGTCCAGAATTTGGGGAAGATTGTTTGCATCAGCGTTGAGCAACTGGCTGATCGCAGTGCTGGTCAGCTGGTAGGTCATACTGGCGCCGCCGCTGGTCTTGACAGGGCCGCCGACGGCTTGGAAAATGCTGTCCCCGCTGATCATGGGGGCGGACAGATCGCCGGCCTCCACCGCGTCTCCCAGCAGAGCATCCTCCAGATAGCAGGTAAAGCGCAGGGCGCTCAGGCTCTCCTGGGTTTTAACCCCGTTGATGAGCGGAGCCATATCATTCCCGTCTACCGTCAATGTGGCGGTATACGTCACGGTGTACTGTCCGCCGGAACCGTTGGCCGCACCAGAAAGATTCAGGTCTGCGCCGTACCCCAAATCCGCCGCGCTGGCGGCGGGGGCCAGGCTGAAGGTCAGCGCCAGCGCCAGCCCCAGAGCGCCCAATTTTTCTGCCATTTTCTTCATGTGTCATTCCTCCTCTGTTTCATTTGTGGGTCGGATCAAATGCCATAGGGCACCGTGCTCCGATCAATTTAGATATTTATTCAAATAGAAGGCCTTTTGGGCTTCTTTTTCTTCACAGTAGTAGACCCAGAGGTCGTCCAAGGTGCTGGCATCCGCCCCCAGATTCTCCAGCTTGGATCGATACTTTGCCAAAATACCCTGGACCTCTCCATCGGTCTCAGCCTCCAGATCGTAGCACTCCTGCAGGCCGGCCATGCCGATCTCCTGCTTTTTCGCGCTGGTGCGCTCCTCCGCAGGCAAGGCGACCCACTGATCCACCGCCGCCTGCTTCATGGTCCCCAACTGGGCCATCAGATCCACCTGCAGGCTGTACAGCTCAGCTACACACTGGTTGAGCAGGGCCTCCGCCGCTGCGGAGGAGCCGCTTGTCTGGCTTGCTTGGCCCGTTCCGCTCCCGCCGGACTGGCCGCCCGCAGGGACGGAGTCCGCCGCGCCGGAGGTCTGGGTGAGCAGGCCCAGGGCCTCCTTCACCTCCTCGGCGGACACCTTCCCGTCCAACAGGTCCTCGTTCAGCTGGGCGCTGGGGGCGGTAACGGTGACGCCGCTGCCCGCCAGGGCCTCCTGGTGCTCGTCCACCTTACTCTGGAGCTCTTGGGACAGGGTCTCCCGGTCCTTTGTGAGGGCTGAGTAAAGGGCTGTCAGGTTGCTTCTCTGCCACACGGCCAAAGCCCCCACCGCCACCACCAGGACCACCAAAATGCCTAGTACGACCTTCTTCCAACGTTTCATTGTCACGCTCCTGTTCTGTGATCCCACCGGCCAGGTGTTCCTGCGTCTGCTGAGCCCGTTCAGAACCTGCGCCGGAAGAGATTGGGAACTATTCCACTCCAGTTTATCCCATTTTCAGCGGCTTGATTCTAAATTACCCACAGACGTTCCGGAAGGTTTCATCCGCGCACCTCATCTGCCAGCCGGTCGGCCTGCCGCTCCAGAGCGCTTCGCCGCTCCCTTCCCAGTCTCCGCCCAACCAACTCCATGGCCGGGCCCAGATTTGGGCGGCGCGTACCGGTATTGTGGCAGTCGGAGGCAACCAGCTGGGCCCACTCTCCCCGCAGCAGCTTCATGCTCTTCGAGAAGGGCTTGGACAGCGCTCCCGCGCTTACCTGAATGGGAGCTCCCAAATCCAGCATCTCGCGGATGCGGTCCGGCTTCTGACTGCCTAAATACCGCTCCAGGTGGGCGATCACCGGAGTCAGGCCCGTCCGCCCCATGAGGCTGTACAGCTGGTCCACCATGTCCTCGTACCAGGGAACGAAGGGCGGCTCCAGAAGAAAATACCGGCTCTTCCCCAGACAGAACTGGGACAGGTCCACCAGATCAGCCAGGTTGGGCACCCAGGCTACCTCCGCCCCCAGCAGAAGCTGGGGCAGCTTGTCCCGATCCTCCGCCGGCATACCTTCCAAGGCACGGGCCAGCTTCAGAGCAGACCGGCGGCGGCGCTCCAAAAAGGCCTCTGGCCGCTCCTGATTCCGGTAGAAGTGGGGGGTGAGAACCACCGTGTCCACTCCTTGCTCTGCCTCCATGCGGAGCATTTCTATGCTGGTCTCCACATCCGGAGCCCCATCGTCCATGCCGGGGAGAATGTGGGTGTGCAGATCGGTCATCGGGGCGGCTCCTCCGGCGCGGCGTCCTGCTGATAGGGGGGCTGGGGCCCATAGCCATAGCCGTACCCATAGCCATGACTTTTGTAGTAGCCGTCGCGGGTGTACTTTCGCCGGTAGGTGCTGTACCCGCTCTTTTCCATGTCCACATCGTTGAGCACCATGCCCAAAATTTTCGCCTTGGCATACTCCAGCTGGTCCACCGCCTGGAGCACCGCCCCCTTCTCCGACCAATTCATTCGCACCACAAACAGGAAGCCGTCGCACAGAGGGGCCAGAACTGAGGCGTCCGTGACCATATTCACCGGAGGAGTATCCAGAATAATGCAGTCGTACTTCTGGCGCAGGTCGTCCAGAAGATCCCTCATCCGCTGGGAGCCCAGCAATTCCGACGGGTTGGGGGGAATATCCCCGGACAGGATCACATCCAGTCCCGTCTCCTTGGAGTGCAGCACTGCCGAATCCCGCAGGTTCGGCTGGAGCAGCAGGTTGCTCAGCCCGACTGTATTGCCGAGGGTCAGCAGGCGGCTCAGCTTGGGCCGACGCAGGTCGCAGTCGATGACCAGCACCCGCTGGTCTGCCTGGACAAAGGAGATGGCCAGGTTCGCGGCCGTGAGGCTCTTTCCTTCACCCTGGAGGGCGGAGGTAACCGCCACGGTCTTGCAGCCCTCATGGTCCGCAAGTGCGAAGGTGACGTTGGTGCGCAGGGCCTTATAGGCCTCCCGCATAAAAAAGCTGTTGTCCACCGAAAGGAGGTGCTCCCGCTCCTTCTGAAGATCCAGGGCCCGCTTATTGCTCTTTATCGTTGCTTTTCGTTTCCCAGGCATCTTCTCACCTCCGCTTGCTTTTTCCAGGCGCGGCCGGCGTCTCGCTTTGATAGCCGCTGTTCTTGCTGTTCTTGCCGTTTCGCTGGGAGTAGCTGGGAATGCGGCCCAGGACCGGCAGGTCCAGCAGCTGAGCCAGCTCCTCCTCATCCTTAATCCGCACATCCAGCAGATACCGAAGGGTCACAATGCCAACCGCCAGTACCCCGCCCAGCAGTCCCCCCATGAGGGTGTTCCGGGAGTAGCTGGGGCTGTACCGGGAATCCGGCACCCGGGCATAGTCGATGATCCGGGTGGAGCTGCCTTCCACAATGCTTTCAATCTCGCTGGGAGCCACATCGGCGATGGCGTCGGCGATATAGGCCGCCTGTTCCGGGTCCGGGTGGTCGATGTAGACGTTGAACATCTCCGTCTCATCCACCTGGGAGGCAGACATCATCCCCCGGACCTCGTCGATGGTGTAGTCCAGCTGTGCCTCCTCCACCACCCGCTCCAGCACCGAATTGCTGCGCAGAATGTTCACATAGGTATTGACCAGCTGCTGGGCGGTGGACAGGTTGGCGCTGGTAATGGAGTCCACCCGCTCTCCTGCCGACATGTTGTTTACATAGATGGTCACACTGGCCCGGTAGATCGGGGTGACGCAGTATCGGGTATATAGGAGCGCCACTCCGGCGCACACCACGCAGCTGATCAGGATCAGCCACCACTTCCGCAGGTAGACCCACAACAGCTTGACCAGGTCGATCTCCATCTCCCCTCGGTTGTCCATTGTCTCTCTCATAGCCATAGCAATACTCCTCGGTTCACCTCTCGATTGTCTTCCGTCGCTGCACCATCGAGGGATGACGCTCCCGTTCCGCTGCCAAACGCGGCCCGGTTACGCGCCTGAAAGATCGCTGCAGCTTTGCGCGTTCCAACCTGCCAGATGGTGACTTATTTTTATCTTTCAGCCAGGTTTGGATTCCGGCTGCTTTGTTATAGGGCCTATTGATCCACCCCGTGGCCCTGGGCCAGCAGGACCTGGACCACCTCCATGGCCAGACGGCGGCACTCCTCCTGCTGAGGGGCCTCCACCATAACCCGGATCACCGGTTCGGTGCCGGACTCCCGGACCAGGATGCGCCCGGTGTCCCCCAGCTCCCGGGCTACCGCCTGGACCGCCGCCTGGACGGTCTCGTCGGCCTGCGCGGCGGCCTTGTCCTTCACCCGCACGTTAATCAGCTCTTGGGGATAGATGGTCACCGGCTCCGCCAGCTTGGAGAGGGTGGTCTTGCGGGCCAGCAGCACCTCCATCAGCTTCAGGGAGGTAAGGATGCCGTCGCCGGTGCGGGCGTATTTGGTGAAGATAATATGGCCGGACTGCTCGCCGCCAATGCGGTGGCCGTTGCGCTGCATGTTTTCGTAGACATACTTATCGCCCACCGCGGTCTTCTCATATTGGATGCCGTACTCGTCCAGCGCCTTGTACAGTCCGAAGTTGGACATCACCGTGGTGACCACCGTGTTGTTGATAAGTTTCCCCCGGTCCTTCATGTAGCGGGCGTAGATGTACATAATCTTATCCCCGTCCACCACCTGACCGTTCTCGTCCACCGCCAGGCAGCGGTCCGCGTCTCCATCGTAGGCAAAGCCCAGGTCCATGTGGTTCTCCCGGACGAACTGCTGCAGCCCCTCAATATGGGTGGAGCCGGCGTTGTCGTTGATGTTCAGCCCGTTGGGGCTGGCGTTGATGACCTTTACCTGAGCGCCCAGCGCTTCAAACACCTGGGGCGCAATGTTCCAGGCACTGCCGTTGGCACAGTCCAGCGCCACCTTCACACCTTTAAAGGAGTGAATGGCCAGGGAGAGAAGGTAGCCCATATACCGGTTGCGTCCCGCGGTGTAGTCCACGGTGCAGCCGATCTGATCCTCCACGGCCAGAGGCACCTCGGACCAGCGCCGGCCGTACAGCTCCAGCTGCCCGTCCAGATAGTCCTCCACCAGGCGGATGATCTCCTCCTCCATCTTCTCCCCCTGGCTGTTCAGCAGCTTGATGCCGTTGTCCCAATAGGGGTTGTGGGAGGCGCTGATCATCACGCCGCAGTCGAACTCATCCACTCGGGTCACGTAGGAGACAGAGGGGGTAGTGGTCACGTGCAACAGGCAGGCGTCCGCCCCGGAGGCGGTGACCCCCGCGGCCAGGGCGTACTCCAGCATGTAGCTGGAGCGCCGGGTGTCCTTGCCGATCACAATGCGCCTGCGCCCGGTCTGTCCAGCCCGACGCCCCTCCTCACTGTAGTACCAGCCCAAAAACCGGCCGATCCGATAGGCGTGCTCGGCGGTCAGGTCACAGTTGGCCTTCCCCCGAAAGCCGTCAGTTCCAAAATATCTTCCCATTTCCACTCATCCTCTCTTATCGGTTCTCCCGGGGAACAATCACACCGCCGGTCTTGACGATGCAGTCCTCCGGGACGACGCCCCGGACACAGGAGACGGGATAGACGCTGGTTCTCCGGCCCAGGATCGTTCCGGGGTTCAGGACGCTGTTGCACCCCACCTCTACGAAGTCCCCCAGGATTGCGCCGAATTTTTTTCGTCCCGTTTCCATGCGCTCCTGGCCGCAGTGCACAGTCACCAGGGTCTTGTCTGACTTGACGTTGGAGGTGATGGAACCGGCCCCCATGTGGCTCTTATAGCCTAGAATGGAGTCGCCCACATAGTTGTAGTGGGGGACCTGCACGTTGTCGAAGAGAATGACGTTCTTCAGTTCCACCGAGTTGCCTACTACGCATCCCGCTCCCACCAGGGCGGACCCCCGGATGAACGCGCCGTGGCGCACCTCAGTTCCCGGTCCCAGGATACAGGGGGCGCCCAGATAGGCCGTGGGCGCAACCGTGGCGGTCTTGGCCACCCACACCCCATCGGCGGGGTGGTCGTATTCCTCCGGATCCAGCCCAGGCCCCAGAGATAAGATCAAGTTTTTGATGCCGTCCAGTCCCTCCCAGGGGTACTGAAACCCCGCCAGATAGTCCCCCGCCAGGGTGTGGGACAGGTCCAAAAGTTCTGTTACCCGTATTTTCACGCTCATCGTCCCTTACCTCATAAATTCCACGCCGAAACCGGCTCACGCTGCGTCTCGGCCTGGTTTTCCAGCGACAGTTCCTCTTGCAGCTGGTTCTCCTCCTGCATCTGCTGCACGGCCCGGCGGTTTACCTCTTCCGGGTCATGATAGGTCTCCACAACGCTCTGCATCAGGGTCACCAGCTCCTGGTTGGTGTAGTCCCGTGTCACTGCCTCATCCAGCTGCAGCAGGTGCTCCATGATCCAGTCCGGGTCAATGGGCGACTGCTGCTCAATGAAAATCTTGGCGTTGTCCGTCTTGGACAGCGTCTCGCTCTTCATCAGCAGCTCCTCATAGAGCTTCTCCCCGGGCCGCAGGCCGATTTCCCGAATTTCGATGTCCCTGTAGGGCTCCAGACCGGACAGCCGGATCAGATTTTCCGCCAGTGTGAGAATCTTCACCGGCTCACCCATATCCAGCACAAAGATCTCGCCCCGCTTGGCCATCGCGCCCGCCTGAAGCACCAGCTGGGCGGCCTCCGGGATGGTCATGAAGTAGCGGATAATCCGCTTGTCTGTAATGGTCACCGGACCGCCGGCGGCAATCTGCTTTTTGAAGAGGGGAACCACCGAGCCGTTGGACCCCAGTACGTTCCCAAAGCGCACCGCGCAGAATTCCGTAGCGCTTCCGCTGCGGCTCTGAAGGATCATCTCACAGAAACGCTTGGTAGCTCCCATAAAGTTGGTGGGATTTACCGCCTTGTCGGTGGAGATCATAACAAACTTCTTCGTGCCGTACTTTTCCGATGCACGCACCACATGGTATGTACCAAAGACGTTGTTTTTCACCGCCTCCTCCGGGCAGGCCTCCATCAGCGGCACATGTTTGTGGGCGGCGGCGTGGAAGACGACGTCGGGCCGGTAATGGTCAAACAGGTCGTAAATTCGCTGCTTGTCCCGGATGGAGGCAATCTCCACCCGCAGATCCAGGCTGTCCTTGTAAAGGGCCCGCAGCTCCTGCTGAATGTCATAGGCATTGTTCTCATAGATGTCCAGTACGATCAGGGTTTTGGGGCGATGCCGGGCAATCTGACGGCACAGCTCGCTTCCGATGGAGCCGCCCCCGCCGGTGACCAGCACAACCTCGCCTCCCAGGAAAGCGTCCAAGGCGTCGTTGTCCAGCTGTACGCTCTCCCGTCCCAGCAGATCCTCTACCTGTACATCCTGGACAGCGGACAGCGTAACCTCGCCATTGATCAGCTGATAGAGGCCGGGCAGGATGCGAAGCCGGCAGCCGGTGTGCTTGCAGATGTTCAGAATATCCTTCCGCTCTTGGTCCGTCGCGCTGGGAACCGCAAAAATGATCTGGGTAATCCGATATTCCCGGGCTGCATGCAGAATACAGTCCCGACCGCCTACCACTTTCACATGCTCCAGATATTTCCCCCTCTTTTCCGGGTTGTCATCCACAATACAGCACACCTTGCCGGCAACCTGGCCGCTGGAGTCAATCTCCCGCAGCAGCATCCGCCCGGCCGCTCCGGCGCCAATGAGCATGATGCGCTCCCTGGTGCGGCGGTTCCGCACCAGAAGCCACCGCAGCACGGCATAAAAGCGAAAAAAGCAACGCATCCCAACCATGCTGATCTCCTGGCACAGGAGCATGATAAAATACACGCCCAACGGGAGCCGTGCACCTGCCAGAATACTGGCGGTCATGCAGAACAGGAAGGCCGCCAATACAGCCAGCCCCATGGCCAGCGCGTCTCGAAATCCCACGGAGTGCCACACATAGCTGTACATCCTCAGCGCCCAGAAAACCACCAGGGTAATCCCTATTTGTATGGGCAGAAACTTCAGCCATAAATCAATATAGCCTCTGGGGATCGACTGAAACGCAAAGTCAAACCTGACCCAGAGGGCGGCCGCCCCGGAAAGGATCATGCAGATCGAATCCAGAAGGGCAATCACCGCCACCTGCGTCAGATGGTTGTTCCATAAATTCATTTCATACCGCCCCATCTCCCACAAAAATGTCTAATCATTCGTTATAACACACACAACACACATCGTTCTCTTTATAAATTGCTCTTTTCTGCCACCCTTTCGCTTTCTCCTGGTTGACGGTCTACTGCTCCTCTTTCAACAGCTGCTCATAGGTCTGCTCCATCAACAGGCGGACGCTGGCCTCAATTTCCGCCATGGTGGTCTGATAAAGTTTTCGCAGACACCTGGGGTTGCATTTTTCCGGCACCACCCGGGCGTCCCGAGCCAAACTCCGAATTGTTCTGGTTACGGAAGCGCGGCTGATCTGCTTTCCGTTCTTTGTAACAAATACAGGTCCGCCGGAAATTCCAGTCCGCTGTATGTACTCCTCCAACTCCTCCCGCAGGGGAGCGGGAATGCAGACGATCTGATAAATTCCGCCAGATGACAGGCGCACCTGTTTTTGATTCACCGCCTCCACAGTCAGCAGTGGAAGCTCTCTCAGGGCCAAACCAATAGAGGCGAACACCTTTACCATACGATGATTTCTGCATATATCATTCGCAAGAGAAATCCCTTTGGCTCGGTTTTGCTCGCTGACAGATTGTAGACATAGTCGTTCTAAGTGGGACAATGGTATCTCCTTCTCGACTCGTACTTTTTCGCAGGCTCGACCAGTGACTGCCACATATTGGCGGCCCAGCTGCAAAGCGGCCAGGCTCTGGATCAGCGCTACATCTGTTATGTTGCCCAAAAAGAAATTATCCAGCACATAGAACATACGATCATTAGCGATAGCTCCCACCAGGACATCGTGGCCCTGCGCTAATTGCGCGTATTGCTGGTACAGTGGTGTGCCTTTGATTGGCTCCATCTTCCCCCGATAGAATGCCACCAGCATGGCCCATTCCAAATTGGGCGGAATTTCAAGGACCGACAGTCCGGACAAGTCAATAGAAACCACATAAAATTTGGATTGCTCAAAATCACAAACAAGGGTCAGAGGCTACACAGGATCAGTCCCCATATAGAAGCCCCGGCCAAAGTCACACTTGTCCCGACTGATGGGCGCAATGGCACCGGACAGGCTGCTCTTAGACCCGTGATAAAGAAGGATACGATCTGGCTCCAGGGGAATAGAGGACTCCTTTTGAATATTCTCCATCACCAGTTCATGGAGAGGGACGCCATATTCTAAGCAGAGTTTCATGATCTTATCCTGTGTTTTCTTTCCGGGAATGGTGCGTCCATTTTCCCAACGATTGACCGTTGCAAACGTCGTCCCTAGAAGACCTGCAAATCGTTCCTGGCTCAGATGGAACGCCTCCCGTATCTCTTGTAGTAGCTGCTTCATATAACTCCCTCATCACCTATAACATATCTTATAAATAAAATTATATAGAATGTTATATCCGGTGTCAACCCTATTCCCTCGATCATTGATCAGAAAAGTGTAGGACTACAATAGATATTGGACAGAAGAATAAAAAAGGATGAAGGATAAGGC
>ERZ1643249.1003-NODE-1003-length-29445-cov-6.903573_pt1 | contig 29445 bp, 27 predicted proteins | sample MGYA00579263_ERZ1643249 | MGnify/ENA primary metagenome ERZ1643249 (study PRJEB29033, sample SAMEA4952264) | chicken gut metagenome | biome: Broiler Chicken; feature: Gastrointestinal Tract; material: Caecum | place: Ireland | collected 2018 | study: Broiler...
GGCCTTCCTGGGAGCCGCTTTTGTCTTACCTGGAGCTGCGGGATCTGTCTGACGATGAAGCTTTTGCGGCGGCGGCTTCTGAGCTTACGGACAGGGAAGGGGCTCTGGATATCTGGATTTACCTTCAGGCGGTTCTTGGAATTGACAACCGTGGGAAAAACATGTATTATGTGGCAAAAAACAGGGGGAACCGTCAGGTGGTTTATTTTGCCCCCTGGGATATGGATATTACCTGGGGAGACGCTCTCAGCGAAGGAACCGGGGATAACGTATGGGATGTGGGGCTTTTCACTGCGCTCTATTCAGAGCGAATCAACTGGAGCTTCGGAGACCGGCTCATTGAGCTTGATGTGGACGGTTCCTGTGATTATGTGTCTGAAAGGTGGAAAGAACTGCGCCAGGGAGTGCTTTCGGATGAGAGTCTTACAGAGGAGATCGACGGACTGATTCATCAGGTACGGGATTCGGGGGCGCTGGAGCGGGACGCGGAGCGCTGGCCGGACAGCAATTCGGGACAGGATTACGAACTGTTCGTCCGGATGGCCCTGTACCGCATGAAAATCCTGGATTACTATTTTGACGGAAACCTGGAGGAATATATGGGGCTGGGATATGAGTAAAGCCCCAGGGAAAGGAAGAGCTATGGATTACCGGAATGAGATCAAATATATGGTGTCAGAGGCCCAGCTGGCGCTTCTGGAAAACAGGATAGGTCATCTGATTTCCCCGGACAGACATGCGGGGGCTGACGGGACCTATCAGATCCGCAGCCTGTATTTTGATGATTATTACAACAGCTGCTATAACGAAAACGAGATAGGCACCGATCCGAGAGAAAAATTCCGCATCCGGATTTACAATGCCGATCCGGGCCGTATCAGTCTGGAGCTGAAACGAAAGGAACACAGCATGACCCAGAAGCTTTCCTGCCTTCTCTCGGAGCAGCAGTGCCGGGAGCTGATGGCCGGCCGGCCTCTTCCGGCAGACCCGGCTTATCCTCCGGTGCTGCAGAAGCTGAATCTTCTGATGCGCACGAGACTGATGCGCCCGAAGGTGATTGTAGAGTATGACAGGACGCCTTTTGTGGAGAAGCTGGGAAATACCCGTGTGACCTTTGACCGCAATATCCGCTCCTCGGACGCGGTGCAGTCTTTTCTGGAAAAAAGAATTCCGGGAAGGCCGATTATGCCGGCGGGCAGACAGATTCTTGAGGTGAAATACGATGAATTTCTGCCGGATTATCTGTGCAGGAACCTGCAGCTGTCCCGTCTGAGGCAGACCACTTTTTCCAAATATTATCTCTGCAGAAGATATTCCCTTTCCGGAACGCGGGCTTAAGAAGCGGCGGGAACGCAGATGGGAGATACAGAGAGAATAACGGCTGCGCCCGGCGCGGCGTGTATTCATATATAAAAAATGGAGGAACACTAAATGAGTTTTCAAGACATGTTTAAAAATTCGGTTCTGGAAGGGTTCACAAGCATGGATATTTCGGCCGGACGGATTATGGCTACCTTTGTGGTGACCTGCGTTCTTGCCTGTTATATCTTCCTGATCTACCGGCTGATGACCCGGAAATCCTTCTATTCAAAGGGATTTAATGTATCCCTGGCGGCGATTTCCGTGATCACGGCGGCGATCATTCTGGCCATGCAGTCCAACCTGGTGATTTCCCTTGGTATGGTCGGCGCTCTGTCTATTGTGCGTTTCCGTACGGCCATCAAGGACCCGATGGATCTGGTATTTCTTTTCTGGTCTATCAGTATCGGAATCATCTGCGGCGCCGGCCTTTATGAAGTAGCCCTTCTGACCTGCCTTGTGGTGACGGTGCTCGTCCTTGTTCTGGAGAATATTCCGGCTTCCAGGGCGCCTATGATGCTGGTGGTGAATCTTGCCGACGCGGATCAGGAGTCCCGGGTGCTGGATATCACCAGGAAATACAGCCGTTTCTACAAGGTGAGATCCCGCAATCTCACAGGCGGCGGCATGGATATGATTGTGGAAGTAAAGGTAAAGGATGAGAGTGCGTTCGTCAAGGAAGTCTGCGCTCTTGACACTGTGCAGTCCGCGTCTCTCATCGCCCACGACGGCGAAGTGACCTTCTAGGAGCGCTTCATGGAAAAACTGATCGGACTCTTCGGGCGCGGCTGGCGCTTTGTGAGGCGGTATGGCGTACTGCGCCTTTACCGGAAGGTGAAAGAGAGAAGAGACAGAAACCGGGCGGAAGCGGGATATGAGGACTGGCTTCTGGGACAGCTTCCTGACAGGGAAGAGACGGAAAGACAGCGGAGCGTGGAATTTGCGTTCTCTCCCCTGATCAGCATCCTTGTGCCGGCTTACGAGACGCCGGAGCTTTTTCTGCGCCAGATGATAGATTCTGTGCTGCAACAGAGCTACGGCAGACTGGAGCTGTGCATCGCGGATGGAAGCCCGTCGGACGGGGTGAAGCGGATTGCGGAAGCGTATGCCCGGAAAGACAGCCGGGTGCGCTACCGGAAGCTGGACAAAAATCTTGGAATTTCAGGAAATACAAACGCGGCCCTCGGGGAAGCATCCGGGGCCTACGTGGGCCTTCTGGATCACGATGATCTGCTTCTTCCAGGGGCCCTTTTTGAGATCGTGCGGGCCTTAAATGACGGAGAACCGGCAGACGCGGTGTATACGGATGAGGATAAGCTGGACCCGGAGAGGAACTGCCATTTCCAGCCTCACTTCAAGCCTGATTTCAACGGGGAATACTTAAGGAGCAATAATTACATCTGCCATTTCTTTGTGGTGAAGCGGGAGATCGCGCTGGAAGCCGGAGGGTTCCGCCAGGAATTCGACGGGGCTCAGGATCATGACTTTATCTTCCGCTGTACGGAGAAGGCGGACAAAATCCTCCATGTGCCCCGGGTATTATATTCCTGGCGCTGTCATGCCTCCTCCACAGCCGGAAATCCGGAGAGCAAGCTCTATGCGTTTGAGTCCGGAAAAAGAGCTGTGGCAGCCCATCTGGAGAGAATGGGCACGCCCGGGAAAGTCCTGAATACGGAAAATTATGGATTTTTCAGGGTCTGCTACCCGGAAAGTTTAGAATTATTAATAAAATCTTTTGAAAATTTTGATGGACAAACGGGTGTAAACGTTGTATATTATGATAAGGCATGTAATAATTCTGTAACAATTTTGGGAAAGGAAGATTATGTGCTTTTTACCTGTGTCCGCAGGGCAAAGATAAATAAAGGCTTCTGGAAGCAGCTGCTGGCCTGCCTGGAAAGGCAGGACGCGGGAATGGCCTGCGCGCGGGTGTATGGAAAGGATAAGAGGCTGCGGTGCGATATCCGCATGGCCGGCGTCCATGATCCGTTTGCGCAGGGAATGGAAGGGCTGAAAGCGGGATATTCCGGCTATTTTCACAGAGCCCTGCTTCAGCAGGAGCTGGAGGCTCCCACAGACTGTTTTCTGATTCGAAGAGAACTGCTGGGAGAACGTGAGACTGTATCGGTCCCGGAGCTGTGCAGACAGCTGAAGGAAAAAGGGTATCATATTTATTATGAGCCGTGGGCGGTGATGTATGAACGCAGGTGAGAAGGTATCCGTGGTGATACCCAATTACAATGGAATGGCCTTTCTTGAGACATGCCTGAAAGCTCTGCTTGCAGACGCGCCCCGGTCGGAGATTCTGGTGGTGGATAACGGCTCCTCTGACGGAAGCAGAGAGCTTGTACAGGAGCGTTTTCCGGAGGTGCGCCTGATTGCCCTTGACCAGAATTATGGTTTCCCAAGGGCGGTTAATGAAGGAATCCGGGCGTCTTTGCGGCCTTATGTGATTCTTTTGAATAACGACACCGAGGTGCTTCCCGGATTTACGAAAGCCCTGGCGGAAGCGCTTGAGGCGGACAGCCGCGCTTTTTCCGCACAGGCGCAGCTGATTTCTCTTCATGACCCGGAGAAGACAGACGACGCAGGAAATTTTTACTGCGCTCTTGGCTGGGCTTACGCGAGAGGAAAGGACCGTCCGGTGGAATACTATGAGAAACCGGGAAGAATTTTTGCGGCCTGCGCGGGGGCGGCAGTTTACCGGAAACACGTATTTGAAGAAATCGGTTATTTTGACGAAGCCCATTTTGCCTACCTGGAAGATATCGATGTAGGCTGGAGAGCCCGGATCGCGGGCTGGAGGAATCTGTATGTCCCGGCGGCAAAAGTTCTCCACGCGGGAAGCGGCACAAGCGGGTCAAGGTATAATGAATTCAAAGTAACCTTAAGCTCCCGCAATAATGTTTATCTGATATGGAAAAATATGCCTTTTCTTCAGCTCCTTATGAATCTGCCGTTTCTGCTGGCAGGCTTTGGAGTGAAATTTCTATTTTTCCTCAGAAAGGGCCTGGGCGGCATCTATGCCCGGGGACTTCTGGAGGGGGTTCGCATGTGTGGAAAAGGCACCAGGGTAAAGTTCAGTTGTAAAAACCTGCCCTGCTATGTTAAAATCCAGTTAGAATTATGGATCAATGTTGTTAAGAGATTTGGGTGAGAGAGTGTGATTAAGGACAACCAGCGTCATTTTAACCGGCTGCATGTGGTGATAGACGCGTTTATTATTGCGGCGGCCTATATCCTGGCATGGGCGATACAGTTTGAGATGCTGGGTGGAATATCGGGTTTTCTGTTCCAGCATTACATGAGCATGCTGCCCTTCCTGATTCCGCTCTATCTGATACTGTACGCGGCTTTTGGCCTGTATGCCACAAAGAGCGTCCGCAGGAAGCGGGTAGAGGTCGAAAAGATCGTACAGGCCAACACCATCGGTATTGTCCTGTTTATGACAGCCATGTTCCTGTTCAGGGAAAATGTGGAATTTACGAACAACTATTCCCGTATGATGCTGGTATGGTTTTATCTTGCCAATATCACGCTGGAATGCCTGTTCCGCAATTTTATCCGTCTGGTGCTTCAGCATATCCGCCAGAAAGGCTTCAATCAGAAGCATATGATTCTGGTGGGCTACAGCCGGGCGGCTGAGGAATACATTGACCGGATCAAGGCCAATCCCGAATGGGGCTACGATATCATGGGCATCCTGGATGACAATGTCCAGTGCGGCATGAAATACCGGGGTGTGGAGGTCTTTGGAAGGACGGAAGAGATTGCCGGAGTTCTGGAGACCGCGAAGCCGGATGAGATCGCGATTACTCTGGGCTTAAGTGAGTATTCCAAGCTGGAGCATATCGTAGCGGTTTGTGAAAAATCCGGTGTGCATACAAAGTTTATTCCTGATTACAATAATATCATTCCTACCCGTCCTTATACGGAGGATTTGATGGGCCTTCCGGTGATCAATATCCGTCATGTGCCGCTGACCAATACCTTTAACGCGTTTATGAAGCGCTCCATGGATCTGGCAGGGGCGGTATGCGCGATTATTATCTTTTCGCCTGTGATGCTGGTGACGGCCATCGCCATCAAACTGGCTTCTCCGGGCCCGCTGATTTATACACAGGAAAGGGTAGGACTTCATAACAGGACATTTCGGATGTACAAGTTCCGCTCCATGGATGTGCAGTCTCCAAAGAAAGAGAGAGGCGCCTGGACAGTTCCGGGAGATCCGAGAGTTACAAAAGTAGGAAAAATCATACGGAAGACCAGCATTGATGAGCTTCCGCAGCTTTTCAATATTTTAAAAGGGGATATGAGTCTGGTAGGACCGCGTCCGGAGCGTCCGTTTTTTGTGGAAAAGTTCCGGGAGGAGATCCCGCGTTATATGATTAAACACCAGGTGCGTCCGGGCATGACCGGCTGGGCACAGATCAACGGTTACCGTGGAAATACTTCCATCCGCAAGAGGATAGAATATGACCTTTATTACATTGAGAACTGGACGCTGGGGTTTGATATAAAAATCTTATTTCTGACAATTTTCAAAGGCTTCATTAACAAGAACGCCTATTAAATGTTGGGAAACAGAAAGGGTTATGTTATGACAACCAATACGAAAAGCAGAAATGCGAGAAGAAAGAAAACGGGAAACGAAAGCCGGCGGGAACGCGGAACTCACAGAGAAAGAGATGAGTACGGCGAATATAAACTGAGCCGCAAGGAGCAGAAAAAGATCAAGAAAGCAAAGCGGAAAAGAAAACTGATTGCGATGCTGGCTGTGGAATTTGTGCTGATTCTGGTGCTTGGCGTCTGCGTCTTCGGTCTGAGCAAGATTGGAAAGCTCCAGAACCTGGGAGTTGATCCCGATGAGGTGGGCCAGAATGAGGATATGGACGCGAATACGGCAGAGCTTCTGAAGGGGTATACGAATATCGCCCTTTTTGGCCTTGGCTCCAGAACTCCGGGAAGTCTTGGAGAGGGAGAGCTGAGCGATACCATCATCATCGCCAGTATCAACAATGAGACGAAGGAAGTGCGTCTGATGTCCGTTTACCGGGATACCTATCTGAACCGGGCGGACGATACTTACGGAAAGTGTAACGCGGCTTATTCCAAAGGCGGCCCCAAGCAGGCCATGGAGATGCTGAATACAAACCTGGATTTGAATATCAAGTATTATGTGAGTATAGATTTTACCGCCCTGATTAAGACGGTGGATCTGCTGGGCGGCGTGGAGATCGACGTCAAAGAGGAAGAGATCGACGCTATCAACGGTTACATGTACGAGACAACCGAGATCGCTGAGAAAGCAGAGGATGACTCCATTAATCCCTACAACGATTTTATTACAGAGCCGGGACTTCAGACTCTGTACGGCGTGCAGGCTACGGCTTACTGCCGTATCCGTAAGGTAGGAAACAACGATTTTGAGAGAACGGAGCGCCAGCGCCGGGTGATTGAGCAGATTGTGGAAAAAGCCAAGTCAGCGGGGCTTGGTACGATCAATTCCATTATCGATGAGGTATTCCCGCTGATAGCTACGAATATTCCGCAGACGACTCTGATTGGCATGGCGGCCAGCATGATGTCTTATGAGCTGGGCGAGAGCAGCGGTTTCCCAAGTTACCGCTCGGACGCGAGAATGGACGGCCAGCAGGTGGTAGTTCCTGCGGATCTGGTGGCAAATGTGACGGAGCTGCATAAGTTCCTGTTTGATGAGGACGATTACTATCCCTCACCGACTGTACTTGAGATCAACGATAAGATTATCGCGGACACAGGAGTGACGGCGCAGGAGACAGACAGCAGCAGTGAATAAGGACTGTCAGGCAGGCCCGCCGGAAAGCGGACCCTGAAAAGACAGAGATAGAAGAAACAAAATGGACGGGGAAGGATTTGCCTCGTCCATTTTTACCGAGTGGAGAATAACATGAAGATCGATGTGATTATCCCGGCATACCGGCCCGGAGCCGAATTTCTGGAGCTGATAGACCGGCTGGAGAGACAGACGCTTCCCGTACGCAAAATCCTTGTGATGAATACCCGGTCCCAGGTGGATGTGGAGAAGCTGCTTGCGGACCGGCCCGAAATCCAGGTGGTATCCCTGGAAAAAAATGAATTTGATCACGGAGGGACCCGGGACCGCGCGGCAAGGCTTTCTGAGGCGGATTATCTGCTGTTTCTGACTCAGGACGCCCTTCCGGCAGACGCTCATCTGGTGGAAAGGCTTGCGGCGGCTTTCGGGGATAAAAGGGTGAAGGCAGCCTATGCCAGACAGCTGCCCAAAGAGGACTGCAGGGAGCTGGAACGGTATACCCGGAACTTTAATTATCCGGAGAAAAGCCGGCTCAAGACGGCGGCAGACCTGCCGGAGCTGGGCATCAAGACCTTTTTCTGCTCCAATGTCTGCGCCATGTATGAGCGTGAGACTTATCTGGCCCAGGGCGGCTTTCCCCGCAGAACGATTTTCAACGAGGATATGATCTATGCGGGCGGACTGATTCAGAGCGGCTATGCCATCGCTTATGCGGCGGACGCGGAGGTGATTCATTCCCACAATTACAGCGGCAGAGAACAGTTTCACCGGAACTTTGATCTGGCAGTGTCCCAGGCGGAGCACCCGGAGATTTTCGGGGGTGTGGCCTCCGAGGGGGAGGGAATCCGCCTGGTGAAAAAGACGGCAGCCCATTGCCTGCAGATCGGGAAGCCCTGGCTGATTGCGGTCCTTGTCTGGCAGAGCGGCTGCAAATATCTGGGATACCGGCTGGGAAAGGCATACCGGAGGCTTCCCCGCGGCCTGGTGCTTCGCTGTACCATGAACAGGGCATACTGGGAAAGGGAAGATGCCGGAGAACCCCGAAAATAACCTGAAAAACAGCAGTCATTCAAGAGACAGAAATGGAGAACGATCTTGGCAGATTTCTATGAAAATCAGGAACAGGAGGAAAAGGTCCTTCTGATCGGCGTAAGCACGCAGGATGAGGATATGGAAGCCTCCCTGGATGAGCTGGGAGAGCTGGCTGACACGGCGGGAGCGGTGGTCCTGGGAAGAGTCATTCAGAACCGGGAAGCGGCTCACCCCGGCACCTATATTGGAAAAGGAAAGATAGAAGAAGTGCGCCTTCTGGCAGAAGAGCTGGGGGCAGACGGCGTGATCTGCGACGACGAGCTTTCCCCTGCCCAGCTCCGCGGCCTGGAGAAAGAGCTGGAGCTGAAGGTCATGGACCGCACGCTGGTGATTCTGGACATTTTCGCGAAGCATGCCACTACAAGAGAAGGAAAGCTTCAGGTGGAAATGGCCCAGCTGGGGTACCGGCTTGCCCGCCTGTCCGGCCTGGGAAAATCCCTTTCCCGTCTGGGAGGCGGCATTGGAACGAGAGGACCGGGAGAGAAAAAACTGGAGACAGACCGGAGACTGATCAAAAGCCGTATGGCAAGGCTGAACAGGGAATTGAAGCAGATGCAGCTGCACCGGGATACGGCGAGAAAGCAGAGGCTGGAGCGCGCGGTGCCTGTGGCGGCTGTGGTGGGTTATACAAACGCCGGAAAATCTACGCTTATGAACGCGCTGACCGGAGCAGGCATCCTCGCCCAGGATAAGCTCTTTGCCACACTGGACCCCACCACCCGGCGCATGAAGCTGCCTGGCGGCCAGGAACTGCTGCTGACAGATACGGTAGGATTCATTCGAAAGCTTCCGCACCATCTGGTGGAGGCATTCAAAAGTACCCTGGAGGAAGCCAGGTACGCGGACTTTATCCTGCATGTGGTGGACAGCTCCAGTCCCCAGATGGATGCGCAGATGGAGACAGTCTATGAGACGCTGCAGGCGCTGGATATCACCGGAAAGCCGGTGATCACCCTGTTTAATAAGAGGGATCTGACGGAAGGCGCGGAGCTTCCCAAAGACTTGAAGGCCAGCCGGACGCTGGGAATCTCTGCGGCTACGGGAGAGGGACTCTTAAAGCTTCAGGAGCTTCTGGAGGATTATCTGAGAGAGAGCCGTGTGCTGGTGGAGAAGGTCTATCCTTACGCCCAGGCCGGTGACATTGCCCGCATCCGCAGATACGCGCAGATTCTGGAGGAGGAATACCGGGAGGACGGAATTTATGTCCGTTATTACGCCAGCCGGAACTTGACGGCGTGCCCGGTTTAGGGTACAGTTATTTCAGATACGGAAAACAATTCCAAGGAGGATATCAATATGATTAACAAACTGATTGCGAAGATTCAGAAGACGAAAGCCCCCATTGTGGTAGGCCTTGACCCGATGCTCTCTTATATCCCGGAGCATATCCAGAAAAAGGCCTTTGAGGAATACGGCGAGACCCTGGAAGGCGCGGCGGAGGCTATCTGGCAGTTTAATAAGGAGATTGTGGACAAGACGTATGATCTGATTCCCGCCGTGAAGCCTCAGATTGCCATGTACGAGCAGTTCGGAATCGAAGGCCTGAAGGCATACAAGAAAACCATTGACTACTGCAAGTCCAAAGACCTGGTGGTTATCGGAGATATTAAGCGCGGGGACATCGGTTCCACTTCCGCGGCCTATGCGGTGGGTCATCTGGGAAAGATTCAGGTGGGAAGCAAATGTTATGTGCCTTTTGATGAGGATTTCGCCACGGTGAATCCCTACCTTGGAAGCGATGGCGTAAAGCCCTTTATCGAAGTATGCCAGGAGGAAGGCAAGGGAATCTTTGTCCTGGTGAAGACTTCCAATCCTTCCAGCGGAGAATTTCAGGATCAGCTGGTAGACGGCCGGCCTCTCTATGAGCTGGTAGGAGAAAAAGTGGCCCAGTGGGGCGAGGAGCACATGGGCGACACCTACAGCTATGTGGGAGCCGTTGTGGGCGCCACCTATCCGGAGATGGGAGCAGTCCTCCGGAAGCTGATGCCGAAGACCTTCATCCTGGTGCCGGGATATGGAGCCCAGGGAGGCCAGGGGAAGGATCTGGTGAACTTCTTCAATGAAGACGGGCTGGGCGCCATCGTAAACTCTTCCAGAGGCATCATCGCTGCCTACAAGCAGGAAAAATATGCGTCCTTCGGTCCGGAGAACTTCGGAGACGCCTCCAGAGCGGCCGTAGAGGACATGGCTGCGGATATCCGCCAGGCGTTGGAAGCCCGGTAAGCGGCGGGAAGCCGGCGCGGCGGAAGAGCGGAAGGAAGCAAAAGTGCCGGATATAGAAAACAGGTCAAAGGAGACTTTTATGAAATACAGGGAAACAGCTGTCATTACAGAGCAGCGTGAGATTGCGGAACAGATTTACAGCCTGTGGCTGCATGCGGACGATATCGCAAAGGAAGCCCGCCCCGGCCAGTTCGTGTCGGTGTACTGCAGGGACGAAAGCCGGCTTCTGCCCCGGCCAATCAGTATCTGCGAGGTGGATAAGGAGAGCGGAAGGCTGCGTCTGGTATACCGGACGGCAGGAGCAGGCACAAGGGAGTTTTCCGGATATGGGCCGGGGGATGCCCTGGAGCTGGTAGGACCTCTCGGAAACGGCTTCCCTCTGGATAAGGGTTATAAAAAAGTGCTTCTGGTGGGGGGCGGAATCGGTGTTCCGCCTATGGTAGAGCTGGCAAAATGGCTTCCCGGAGAGAAGATGGTGGTGTCCGGTTATCGGAACGGCGATCTGTTTCTGAAGGAAGAGCTCTCCCGGAACGCCGCCCTCTATATTGCCACAGAGGATGGAAGCGCAGGCACGAAAGGCAATGTGCTGGATGCCATCCGGGAGAACCGCCTGGAAGCAGACGCCATCTTTGCCTGCGGGCCCGGACCCATGCTGCGGGCACTGAAGGCGTATGCGGAAGAGCAGGGAATCGACTGCTACCTGTCTCTGGAGGAGAGGATGGCCTGCGGCATCGGAGCCTGCCTGGCCTGCGTCTGTACCTCCAAGGATGTGGACGCTCATACAAATGTAAAGAACAAGCGGATCTGCAAGGACGGTCCTGTCTTTGCCGCCGGAGAAATCGAGATCTAGGCAGGACTGTGTCCGGGACAGCGAAAAAAGAAAGAAGGGCTGGGCCTGGTACAGGACCGGAAAGGGACATAACTATGGAATATAAGACAAGCGTAAATCTTGCGGGGGTGGAACTGAAAAATCCTGTAATGACTGCGTCAGGTACTTTTGGTTCCAGCGCGGAATACGGAGAATTTTACGACCTGGGCTGCCTGGGCGCCGTCGTGACCAAGGGAGTAGCGAACGTGCCATGGCCGGGAAATCCCGTGCCCCGCATCGCTGAGACAAAAAGCGGCATGCTGAATGCCATCGGCCTGCAGAATCCGGGCGTAGATGTGTTTATAGAGCGGGATCTTCCGCTTTTGAAAAAGTATGATACGAAAATAATTGTCAATGTCTGCGGCAAGACGGTGGAGGACTACTGTGAGGTGGTGGAGCGCCTTTCGGATCAGCCTGTGGATATGCTGGAGATCAATGTATCCTGCCCTAATGTGAAGGAGGGCGGCATTGCCTTCGGACAGAAGCCGGAGGCCCTGGAGGCTATCACAAAAGAAGTGAAGCGCCACGCGAAGCAGCCTGTCATCATGAAGCTGAGCCCTAATGTGACAGATATCACGGAGATGGCCCGCGCCGCCGAGGCCGGCGGCGCGGATGTGCTCTCCCTCATCAATACGATTACGGGAATGAAGATCGACATCCATAAGCGGACCTTTGCCATCGCAAATAAGACCGGAGGACTGTCCGGCCCGGCCGTAAAGCCGGTGGCTGTGCGCATGGTCTATCAGACAGCCCGGGCGGTATCTCTGCCTGTCATCGGCATGGGAGGCATCATGAACGGAGAGGATGCTGTGGAATTCATCCTGGCAGGAGCCACTGCTGTGTCGGTGGGAACCGCGAACTTTGCCAATCCTTTTGCGGCAAAAGAGACGGCGGAGGGAATTCTGGATTATATGAAGAAGTACCAGGTAGAGGATATCCGGGAGCTGATCGGAGCCGCGCGCTGAGGTGAGATACCAGGCAGAGCATTTATCTCCCCAGATCCGGCGCCTGCTGCCTGCGGTGAGAGGATAGTACTGAATTGAAAAAATATGAAACTTATGTTAGAATTGGAAAGAAGAACAGGAAGCAGGAGGAACTGGATTAGATGGAACAGTATAAGCAGGAATTTATTGAATTTATGATAGACTGTCAGGCGCTGAAGTTCGGCGACTTTACGCTGAAGAGCGGAAGAAAATCACCGTTTTTTATGAACGCGGGCGCCTATGTGACGGGTTCTCAGCTGAAAAAGCTGGGAGAATACTACGCGAAGGCGATTCACAATGTCTACGGGGATGACTTTGACGTGCTGTTTGGACCGGCCTATAAGGGGATTCCCATCGGTGTAGTCACAGCCGTAGCTTACAGTGAGCTGTATGGAAAGGAGATCCGCTACTGCTCCGACCGGAAGGAGGAGAAAGATCACGGCGCGGATAAGGGAAGCTTTCTGGGAAGCAGCTTAAAAGACGGCGACCGGGTGATTATGATTGAGGACGTCACCACCTCGGGGAAATCCATGGAGGAGACAGTACCTAAGGTAAAGGGGGCCGCGGATGTGGAGATTCGGGGGCTGATGGTTTCCCTGAACCGCATGGAAATAGGAAAAGGCGGCGAGAAGAGCGCTCTGGAGGAAATCCGGGATCTCTATGGGTTTGATACTGCTGCCATCGTGACCATGGCGGATGTGGTAGAGCATCTGTATAACCGTCCATACAAAGGAAAAGTCATCATTGATGACGCATTAAAGGAAGCGATTGACGCATACTACGATCAGTATGGAGTAAAATAACAGGAGGTATGCAGATGAACGAAAAAGCGTATAAGACTATGACAAATGTGGGAGCAGGCAATCTGGTTCTGGGAATTCTTCTGGTGGTGGTAGGCCTTGTTTCCGGAATTCTGATGATTGTGGGCGGAGGCAGACTTCTGAAGTCCAAGTCAGACCTGCTCTTTTAGAGTGAAGGCGGAGCAGAATGAGCAGAAATTCCATAAAGAAGCTGAGGTGGGGAGGCAGGGTGCTGCTGGTTTTATATCTGGCGTGCCTGATTTACTTCATGTTTTTTTCGGAAAGCTATGGGAGAACGGAGGTTCACACCGAGTACCGCTATAACCTGGTTCTGTTTCAGGAGATCCGGCGTTTTCTGAGACACCGTGATATTCTGGGACTGCCGGCAGTGCTGATTAATATAGTTGGAAATGTGGTGGTATTCATTCCGTATGGCCTTGGACTGCCGCTGCTGTTTGAACGTCTCCAGAGCTTTCTCCGGGTTGTGATTCTTTCTTTTGGAACCAGTCTGCTGGCGGAGACCATGCAGCTTATACTTCGAGTGGGCTGCTTTGATGTGGACGATCTGCTGCTGAATACAGTAGGCGGCTGTATCGGCTATTTCGTATATCTGCTGTTCCGGCGGTACTGGAGGGGAAAGTATGGCAAGAAGGAATTATAAGTTTACAGATAAAAAGCATACCAGACAGGGGCTTATGTCCATGGGTATGGGAGCGGCGGCGCTGGTTTTCACGGTTCTGGCTCTGTCTCTGGCCTACAGAATGTCGGGCGGAGCCGGAAGCGCTGTGGGCCTGCTGGGCGTTCTGGCAATGCTGTTCAGTGTTACGGGTTTTGTACTGGCTGTCCGGGGATTCCGGGAGGAAGATGTCTATTATGCCGCTTCCCAGATTGGGGCGGTCCTGAACGGAATTCTGTTTATCGGGTGGGCGCTGGTTTGCATGATAGGGATGTAGGAGGCTGGAAAAAGATGGAGCTGGAGACAAGCCGAATGGAAGAAGCAGAAGAGATACGGGAGAGATATGAGCTCTCGATGGAGCGGATACGGGCGATGAAAGAAGAGACAGCCGTATCGGCTCCTTTTTATGATTATTTTCAGAAAACCGCGGATTTTATTCTGGAAGCAGACCGGCTGGCGTCGGACATCCGGGAAGGACGTCAGGCCAGAATGACTCTGGAGGAGCTGCAGAAGCAGAACCGGAGGCTCTATGAGGACATCGCGGGAGAGGCTTATGAAAACAGTTACGCCAGTCCTGTGTATGCGGTGCGGCTTCTGGGAGAGGGCTACGGCCAGATTTTAAGCTTTCTTTATACAGAGATCCGGGGAATGGCTGCCTGGGCCGCAGAGCAGAAGTATGGAGATCTGGCTATGGCTGCGGAGCTTTTTATCGAAGTATACAATGCGTTTGAGGGAGAAGTTCCGGCAGAGAAGAGCCTGCGCCAGATCATTTACTGGTATATCAGTGATTACTGTGATGTGTTTGTCCCCGGACGGATACGGGAGCAGCTGGACCCGTCTCTTTCCTTTGCCAGGGACATTATCTGCGGGGCAGACTTAAGCGATCCCAGGTATCTGTACCGCTTTGGAGAGTATATTTCGGGAAATGAGCTTGGTATAAGCCGGTACCTGGCGGGACTGCCTCAGGAAGAGATTGACGCCATGGCGTCTACGTTCACGGAAGGATACCGGATCGGTTTTGTGAACGCGGGAATTGATCTCGGAAAAAAGAAGACGGTGAATATCCGCTATTCTCTGGGATTTGAGCGGATTGTCCGGGCGGCGGTAGAACAGTTTGAAAAAATGGGACTGCAGAGCATTATTTACCGGGAGGCCCGGCACAGCGTCAACCGCAGGCCCCAGGGGAATCCGGGCTATGGCAGCACGCCGCCCAGCAAGCAGTATCTCTTTGATCATAAGGAAGATTCGGCCCTGTATCTGGACAGGAAGCTGGTGGAACGAAAGCTTTCGGTCCTGCACAGCGCTTATGAGGAGTATAAGGCGCTGGCCGCAGTCCATGCGGGTCCGGCTGTTATGGAGATCTTTGGAGAGCGGCCCTTCCTGCCAAAGAGCTGCAGGGAGGCGCTGAAGCTTGATGAGAAGCAGCAGGAGCTGAGCGTCTTCTATAACAGTGAGGCCGGACAGCTGGCGAACCGGTATATTCCGGGGGATGAGCGGAGTTTTACGATTATTGCCTGGCCCATTCCCGAGATCGGGGAAAATTTCAAAGAGATTTTCGGGGAAATTGTGAAAATCAACAATCTGGATTACCGGCTGTATCAGCAGATTCAGCAGAAGCTTATCGACGCCCTCGATCAGGGAGCGTATGTGCGTGTCAAAGGGGCAGGGAATAACCGGACTGATATGAAGGTGCAGCTCTGGTCCAGGAACGATCCGGAAAAGGAGACGATCTTTGAGAATTGTGTGGCGGATGTGAATATTCCGGTAGGTGAGGTCTTCACTTCTCCAAAGCTTACGGGGACCGAAGGTACCCTCCACGTAAGCGAGGTATATCTGAACGAATTGAAGTATCTGGACCTGGAGCTGACGTTCCGGGACGGACGGATCGCGTCCTATACCTGCGCGAACTTTGAAGACGAGGAGGAAAACAAAAGCTTCATCAGAAACAACGTGCTGTTCAACCATGAGACACTTCCCCTGGGCGAGTTTGCCATCGGTACGAACACGACGGCTTATATGGTGGCGAAAAAGTATGACATCGGCGCCAGGCTGCCGATTCTCATAGCGGAAAAGATGGGGCCCCATTTTGCGGTGGGAGACACCTGTTTTTCCTGGTCGGAGGACAATCCCACCTTCAATCCGGACGGAAAGCGGATCATTGCCAAGGATAATGAGTGCTCAATTCTGCGCAGGGAAGACGTGTCAAAGGCGTATTTCAACTGTCACACGGATATTACGATTCCCTATGACGAGCTGGGAAGCATCCGGGTGGTGCGCCCGGACGGAAGCGAGATTCCGCTGATTGAGAACGGACGTTTTGTGCTTCCGGGCACGGAAGAACTGAACAGGCCCTTCGAAGAAGAACAGGAGAACAGGGCGGAGTAAAAATTTTCCGCGCAAATCTGAAAGAGAATGGTTTTTCCTGTTGACAGACGGTGGTTTGGCCTGTAAACTCATTTATAAGCAGGAAACAATAAAAAGAAGCAAGTTATAAGTAATACTAATAAATATTTATAGGGAGGTACCTGTTATGGCAAAGGTAGGCATTGTAATGGGCAGCGATTCTGATATGCCCGTAATGAAAAAGGCGGCTGAGATTCTGGAGCAGCTGGGTGTGGATTTTGAGATGACCATCATTTCCGCCCACAGAGAGCCGGATGTATTTTTTGAATACGCGAAGAGCGCGGAGAGCAAAGGGTTCAAGGTAATTATCGCCGGAGCTGGCATGGCAGCTCATCTGCCGGGTATGTGCGCGGCCATTTTCCCGATGCCTGTCATCGGAATTCCCATGCATACCACATCCCTGGGAGGACGTGATTCCCTGTATTCCATCGTGCAGATGCCTTCCGGAATCCCGGTAGCTACCGTGGCGATTAACGGAGGCGCAAATGCCGGACTTCTGGCGGCAAAGATTCTGGCGACCTCAGATCCGGAGCTTCTGGACCGGCTCAAAGCTTATTCTGAGGGGCTGAAGGAGCAGGTAGAGAAAAAGGCGGAAAGACTTGCGGAAGTGGGCTATAAAAATTATTAATGGGAAGAGAATGGGAAGACAGCGGAAAGCGGAACGAAGAGCCGGCCGGCATATGCGGAACCGGTTTTAATGGAGGGATAGAGAATGGATTATAAGAATGCTGGTGTAGATATTGAGGCCGGATACCGGTCAGTGGAACTGATGAAGGAGCATGTAAAGCGGACCATGCGCCCGGAAGTGCTTACGGGTCTCGGCGGATTTTCCGGAGCCTTTTCCATGGAGGCTTACAAAAATATGGAAAAGCCGACGCTGGTTTCCGGCACAGACGGCGTGGGAACAAAGCTGAAGCTTGCGTTTCTGATGAACAAGCATGACACGGTGGGAATCGACTGCGTGGCCATGTGCGTGAACGACATCGCCTGCGCAGGCGGAGAGCCGCTGTTCTTCCTGGATTACATTGCCTGCGGCAGAAACATTCCGGAGCGGATCGCCACCATCGTCAGTGGCGTGGCGGAGGGCTGCAGTCAGGCGGGAGCGGCCCTGATCGGCGGAGAGACGGCGGAGATGCCCGGTTTCTATCCGGTGGACGAGTACGATCTGGCCGGCTTTGCGGTAGGCATCGTAGATCAGAAGGATCTGATTACAGGCGCGGATATCAAGGCTGGCGATGTGCTGATTGGTATGGCTTCCTCAGGAGTCCACAGCAATGGTTTCTCTCTGGTGCGCAAGGTATTCACCATGAAGGAAGAGTACATGAATACATATTTTGAGACTCTGGGAAGAACCCTGGGCGAAGCGCTGATTGAGCCCACAAAGATTTATGTGAAAGCGCTTCAGGCTGTGAAAAAAGCAGGGGTGCACATCAAGGGCTGCAGCCACATCACGGGCGGCGGTTTTTACGAGAATATTCCCCGTATGCTTCCGGAGGGGATGCGGGCGGTCATTAAAAAGGACAGCTATGAGATCCCGATGATTTTCCAGATGCTGAAGGAGGACGGACGCATCGAGGAGCAGATGATGTACAATACCTTCAACATGGGTATCGGTATGGTGCTGGCGGTAGACCCGGCCCAGGCAGAACAGTGCGCGGCGGCTGTCCGCGCGGCCGGCGAGACGCCCTATGTGCTCGGCGAAGTACAGGCAGGAGAAAAAGGAGTGACATTATGCTGAAAGTAGCGGTTCTGGTGTCCGGCGGCGGCACGAACCTGCAGGCGATTCTGGACGCGGTAGAGACAGGACGCATCCGGAACGCGGAAGTGGTGGCTGTGATCAGCAATAATCCCCAGGCGTACGCTCTGGAACGGGCAAAAAAGCATGGCATTCCCGCTGTGTGCGTGTCCCGGAAGGCCTGCGGTTCTGGAGAAGCTTTTGACGACGCCCTTCTGAAAGCCATAAAGGACAGCGGGGCCGATCTGGTGGTTCTGGCCGGCTGCCTGGTGGTGATTCCGGAGAAGATTATTCAGGAATACCGGGGACGCATCATCAACATTCATCCGTCTCTGATTCCCTCTTTCTGCGGGACAGGCTATTATGGACTGAAGGTGCATGAGGCGGCGCTGGAGCGCGGCGTAAAGGTGACGGGAGCCACGGTGCATTTTGTGGATGAGGGAACCGATACCGGTCCGATTCTTCTGCAGAAGGCGGTGGAAGTGAAGGAAGGCGACACACCCGAAATCTTACAGCGGCGTGTAATGGAAGAGGCAGAATGGGTGCTGCTGCCGAAAGCTATTGACATGCTGGCAAATCAGGAGGAAAAGGGATGAAAATATTAATCGTAGGTTCCGGCGGACGGGAACATGCCATTGCGTGGAAGGTTTCCCAGAGTCCGAAGGCAGAAAAGATATACTGCGCGCCGGGAAACGCGGGCATCGAAGAATATGCGGAATGCGTGCCCATTGGCGCCATGGAATTTGAGAAGCTGGCAGCGTTCGCAAAGGAAAAAGAGATCGATCTGACGGTAGTAGGCATGGACGATCCGCTGGTGGGCGGAATCGTGGATGTGTTTGAAAAAGAGGGGCTGCGCGTCTTTGGCCCCCGGAAAAACGCGGCTGTCCTGGAGGGCTCCAAGGCCTTCTCCAAGGATCTGATGAAAAAATACGGAATTCCCACAGCGGCCTATGAGAACTTTGACGACCCGGACAAGGCGCTGGCTTACCTGGAGACAGCGGAGTTCCCGATCGTGCTGAAGGCAGACGGACTGGCGCTCGGCAAGGGCGTTCTCATCTGCAATACGCTGGAAGAGGCGAAGGACGGCGTACGTGAAATTATGCTGGACAAGCATTTTGGAGCGGCCGGAAACCGTATGGTGATCGAAGAGTTTATGACAGGACGCGAGGTGTCTGTTTTAAGCTTTGTGGATGGAAAGACCATCAAATGTATGACTTCCGCTCAGGATCACAAGCGTGCCCTGGACGGCGATCAGGGTCTGAATACCGGCGGCATGGGTACCTTTTCTCCCAGCCCCTTCTACACCCCGGAGATTGACGAGTTCTGCCAGAAACACATTTACCAGCCTACGGTGGACGCCATGGCGGCAGAGGGACGGCCCTTCAAGGGAGTTATCTTCTTCGGCCTGATGCTGACGGAAAAAGGCCCGAAGGTGCTGGAATACAACGCCCGTTTCGGAGACCCGGAGGCCCAGGTGGTGCTTCCGCGCATGAAGAATGATATTGTGGACGTCTTTGAGGCCTGCATCGATGGGACACTGGATCAGATTGACCTGCAGTTCGAGGATAATGCGGCTGTCTGCGTGGTTCTGGCTTCCGGCGGATACCCTGTTTCTTATGAAAAGGGCTTCCCCATTGAAGGACTGGAGAACCTGAAGGGCAGAGACGGCGTCTATGTGTTCCATGCGGGAACCAGGAAAGAGAATGGAAGATTTGTCACAAACGGCGGCCGTGTACTGGGCGTGACAGCTACGGGCCCCGATCTGAAGGCAGCCCGGGCCAACGCCTACGAGGCGGTAAAGCAGGTGACCTTTGAGAAGGCCTACTGCAGAAGCGATATCGGAAAGGCCATTGATGAGGCGTAGATAAATCTAGACCGGAAAAGGAATGACAGCATGCAGAGCGTTCTGGAACAAAAAGGTTTCGGAACGCCCTGCATTTTTTTGCGGATTCTGCAACTTTTCTGAACCTCTGATCATCTATATAATGAAAGAAGAAAACAGCGCTGTGGAAGATAAGGAAGGTGATAACTGTGAAAGAAGATTTGTATGACAAGGTTGTCGCTTATATCATAGAAAATCAGAATAAATGTTACCGGCTGGCTTTCAGCTATGTCCAGAATCAGGAGGACGCTCTTGACGCGGTACAGAGTGCGGTGTGCAAAGCACTGGAGCACTTTGGCGAGCTGAAAAACAGGGCTGCCATCAAGACCTGGTTCTACCGGATTGTAGTAAATGAAAGTCTTTCTATCCTGCGGGAGCGGGGGAGAACCGTTCTTACAGGAGAGGAAGCTCAGAAAGAGGAGTCCTATGAAGAAAAGGGTTTTGAGCCCCCGGAAGAAGATTTGTATCTGCATATCAACCGTCTGGAAGAGGACGTGCAGGCTATCATTAAACTGAGATTTTATGAAGAGCTGTCTCTCCAGGAGATTTCGCAGATTATGGAAATGAACTTGAATACAGTGAAATCCAAGCTGTACCGGGGTCTGAAGACGCTCAGGATAGCTGTTCAGGAGGTGGACATATGAATCCAATGGAAGATGCAAAAAAGAGATACGATGAAGTTCCCATTCCGGAAGAACTTTCAAAACGGGTGCAGTGGGAAGTGGAAAAAGCAGAGCGGCGCAGAAAAGCAGAGAATGCCTCTGTGCGGAAGCGGAGAAGACATCTGTATGGCTGGCAGAAAGGCCTTGCGGCTGCGGCCGCTGCCATGGCGGTTTTTGTAACCGCTCTGAATACCAGTACAGTTTTTGCCCAGAGTATGGGAGAGCTTCCTGTGATCGGGGCCATTGCAAAGGTTCTGACCTTCCGTTCCTATGAGATGGAGACGGAGGATAGTTTACAGATTTCTGTAGATATTCCAAGCATTGAAATGATAGCGGAAGGAACCGGAAATCTGGCGGAATCCGTCAATGAAGAGATCCTTAATATGTGCGAGCAGTATGCGGATGAAGCGGTAGAGCGGGCGAAGGAATACCGGCAGGCTTTCCTTGATACCGGAGGAACAGAGGAAGAATGGGCTGCCCACAATATCCAGATTAAGGTCTGGTATGAGGTAAAGGCTCACACCGACAGATATCTGTCCGTGGCCGTTATGGGAAGCGAGAACTGGACCAGCGCATACAGTGAAACCCGCTATTACAACTTTGATCTGGAGAAGGGACGCCAGGTGACTCTGGAAGATCTTCTGGGAGAGGACTACGCGGCCATCGCGGATGCCTCCATTTTAAGCCAGATTCCGGAGAAAGAAGCCCAAAGCGGTCTGGATTACTGGGAAGAGGACTTCACAGGCGTAACGGAGGATACAAAGTTTTATATCAATGAAGCCGGCAATCCGGTCATCGTCTTTGGCGAGTATGAAATCGCGCCGGGAGCCGCGGGCCAGCCGGAGTTTGAAATCACGGGGTGATGGATATGAAGGGACTGGGAAAGAAAAGCCTGGTTCTGGTCTGCGGCCTGGCCTGCCTGCTGGCCGGATGTACAGCTTCTGAGAGAGGAAGAACTCTGGCGGAGGCAGTCCTGACTGAGGTGAAAGCGGCAGGGATGGATACGGAAGCAGATGAAAATGAGAGCGGCAGGGAACTGCTGCAGGCCATGATGAAGCTTCCGGGGATGAAGGATAAGGAGACTGCCGGACTGTTTGGAGGAGGAGAGGAAAACTGGACAGAGGACAGGAGCTTCTATGTAGGCAGAGTCTATCAGACAGAGCTTTATGGCGGGAAATGTAAAGTATTTACCACCTGCGGCGAAGATCCGGACAGGACAGTAGAGTCTGTTTCCATATGGATTGTAAATGGAGAGCGGGAGATTACAGAGGCTGAGACAGAGCAGTGGATAGAGCGCATCTCAGAGGCGATGGAATCAGAACCGTTCTGCAAATATCAGTCAGTGGAGTCAGGAGCCAGAAGCTGGAAATGGAGAAAAGGCGATACAGCTGCCAGTCTGTACCGCATGATGGACGACATATTGACAGTGAGTTTTCAGCCGGCTGTGGGCGAGCTGAGCTGAGGATGGATGAGCAAAATCCCCAAAATCAGCAAAACAGGCAGAATATGCAAAACTGGCGATAAGCGCGGCAAAGATGCGCAGATGTATGCAGGGGCCTCCGGCTCCTGCATACCCGCGCAATGAAAAAGGAGGATATGAAAATGAAAATGAGAAAAGTAATGGCAGCGGCAGGACTGACAGCAGTGATGATTCTGGCAGGCTGTGGTGGAAACACGGGAGGAGACGCCGGCCAGACTCAGGAGGCGGAAGAGACCGTTCAGGAGAATACAGATCAGACAGACACAGAGGAATCCGGTCAGGAAGAGTCAGAACAGGCGGAGGAGACTGAAAATGACCAGACAGAACAGAGTGAGGAAAGCGCAGGCGGAGCCGAGACATCAGAGAGCGCGGATGGGGCAGAGACCTATGAAGATAATTTCGCGGTAGACAGCGAGGCTGTGACAGCCTTTGCCGACAGGATCAAAGAGGCTGTGGCAGCAAAGGATCTGGAGGCTCTGGCAGATCTGACCTCTTTCCCGGTCTATGTGGGACTTCCGGATACGGATGGCGCAGTAAATACCCGGGAAGATTTTCTGGCGCTGGGAGCGGATCAGGTTTTTACAGACGAGCTTCTGGCTTCTGTAGAAGAGGCTGATATGAGCGGGCAGGAGCCCAGCATGGCCGGTTTTGTAGTAGCAGGCGAAAGCGGCAGACCGAATATCATCTTCGGCGTCGTGGACGGAAAGCTGGCAGTGACAGGGATTAATTACTAAAGACAAAATATAGAGCAGATGACACAGAGAGGCTGCCGCACCGGAAGGAGTGCGGCAGCCTCTCTGGCATGAAAAAGTTATGTTTCATGCGGAAATGAAGGAGGCACAGGTCATGAAACGGATCATTCCGGCACCCTGCGCGATCAGGAAACATAAAGCCAGGCCCACGGCCGCGGGGAGGACGGCGGCTAACACGGTCCAGCGCCAGGAGCCGGTTTCCTTCCGGATGGTCAGAAGCGTCGTGGCGCAGGGCCAGTGAAAGAGCATAAAGACCAGAGTACACAGGGCTGTGACGGGGGTCCAGCCCTGCGCAGCCAGAAGTTCATGAAGAGAAAGCAGGTTCCCGGTCTCTGTCAGTCCTCCCTGTTGAAGGTAGATGCTTAAAATGAGCGGGATTACGATTTCGTTTGCCGGAAGCCCCAGGAGAAAGCCCATCAGAATCGCGCCGTCCAGCCCGAAGAGGGCGGCAAAGGGGTTCAGAGCGCCAGCGCACAGAGTCAGCAGGCTGGAACCCTGAATCCGGATATTTGCCAGAAGCCAGATCAGAACTCCGGCCGGAGCCGCTGCCGAGACGGCTCTTCCCAGAACAAAAAGTGTCCGGTCAAGAAGAGAACGGATTAGAATTTTTCCGATCTGGGGCTTCCGGTAAGGGGGGAGCTCCAGCGCAAAGGCTGAGGGCAGCCCCCGGAGGACTGTCACAGACAGCAGCCGGGAAAACAGAAGAGATATGCCTGCAGCGGAGAGGATCAGGAGGGTAAGCAGCAGGGCCGGAACCGGGGAAAAGGCCGTGGCGGCGTCTGTGGAAGCTGTCCCCGCAAAAAACATGACAAGCAGGGAGATAAGGGAAATAAGGGCGGGAAAGCGTCCGTTGCAGGGGATAAAAGAGGCTGTCAGGATCGCGATCATGCGTTCCCGGGGCGAATCAATGATCCGGCAGCCTGTCACACCTGCTGCGTTGCAGCCAAAGCTCATGCAGAGGGTCAGCGCCTGCTTCCCGCAGGAACGGCAGCGCTGAAAAGCATGGTCCAGATTGTAGGCAATCCGCGGCAGGTACCCCAGATCCTCCAAAAAGGTAAACAGCGGAAAGAAAACCGCCATGGGCGGCAGCATGACAGAAACGACCCAGGCCAGAACCCGGTACGCTCCGTCCAGCAGAATTCCCCGGAGCCAGCCGGGAGCCCCAAGCGATGTGAACAGGCCGTCCAGCACATCCTGAAAGCCGGTCAGAAGCTCAGAGAGCAGCCGGGAGGGATAGTTGGCCCCGGCGATGGTCAGCCAGAGGATCAGAGCCAGCAGAAGAAGCATGGCCGGATAGCCGGACAGGCGGCTGGTAAAGATTTGGTCCAGAATCCGATCCGTTTTCCGGGCATTGTCCATATCAGCCTGGACAGATTTGTCAGCGATCTCTTCCGCCCGTGTCAGAATACTTTGCGCAATGATGTCAGAGAGACAGGAAAAATCAGAAATTCTGCCGGCTTCTGTTTTGTCCGTTTCTGCCGTGTCTTTCCCGCAGTTTATCAGCTCTGCCGCCCGCAGTACGGCCCGGGCTTCTTCCAGAGCAGCGTGGACAGAGGGGACCTTTTCAAGGTCAAAGCCCAGATAATCCCGGAGTTTTTCTGCCAGAGAAGCTTCATTTTCCAGAAGGCGCAGCGAGAGCCAGCGTGCGGGAAGAAGGCCGCAAACGGACTCCTGAACGACAGGTTCCAGGATTTTCAGGGCAGCTTCCAGAGGTGCCGGGTAAATAACCGGGGCGGCAGGACCGGTCTTTTGTCCGTCTGTCAGGTCATCCAGAGCGTCTGCCAGAGCGTAAAGCGTCTGCCTGTTCCGGGCGGACACGCCTACGGCAGGGACGCCCAGATTACGGGAAAGAGCGCGCAGGCTGACCCGGATGCCGCGCTTTTCGGCCTCATCCATAAGATTGACGCATACAAGAGTTTTAGGACAGAGTTCCAGAATCTGCAGAACGAGATTCAGATTTCTTTCCAGGCAGGTGGCGTCACAGACGGCAATGACGGTCTTTGCGCCGCCGAAGCACAGAAAATCCCGGGTGATTTCCTCTTCCGGAGAATGAGCTGACAGGGAATAGGCTCCGGGAGTGTCTGTAAGCTGATACGTATGCAGAGCCGTCTGAAAAGAACCGGAGGCCTGTTCCACGGTTTTTCCCGGCCAGTTTCCGGTGTGCTGCCGGAGGCCCGTAAGTCCGTTGAAAACGGTGCTCTTTCCCACATTAGGATTACCCGCCAGGGCCGTAGATCTGGGAGCTGGAGTCTTTCCCTGCGCGGAAGGACGCTCCTGTTCTATGAGAATCTCCCGGCTGTCCCGGTTCCGGATGGCAATGACTGCGCCGCGGACCAGAAATGCTTTTGGGTCGCCGGAAGGGCTGCGCCCCACACAGGCTATTTTTGTATTTTCACCAAATCCCAGATCCAGAAAACGCCGCCGAAGTTTCCCGGTACAGGCAAGCTTTCGGACACGCGCGCTCTGCCCGGGATTCAGTTCGCTTAAGGCACCGTATTTGGAAATCAATCAATCCACCTCCGTAAATTTTATTACGCTGATTCTCTGCGCGGACTATTTAATCCGTCCGGACATGACGGCGCGCCGCACACCCGGCCTGAAGCTTTGCCGGAAAGCCCCGGGAGGGCGGGAAATGCCCGTTTTTGGCCGTGCGGATGCCGGGAATGCCGGTGCTATATCATAGAATATGCCAGTAATCTCTAATTTGACAAACAAGGGCCTTTGCGCTTATAATAAGAGCAGTGCAGCGCCGCTTTGAAAACGGCGCTGTGAGAACGAAAAAAGAACGCAGGATATGTGATAATGGAGGATAAAATATGATGAAAAGACTTTGCCGGAGACGGGGAGTTTGGAAATACGTGGGAGGGCTGGCCGTGTGTGCCGCCTGTGTGCTGTTTCTTTCGGCCGGGCTTCAGGGGCAGGCTGCCCGGACGGGTACGGTATCCGTAGAAAGCGCGCGCGTACGCCAGGAGGCATCAACGAGCGCGGGGATTGCCGGTTCCCTTTCTTCGGGTGATACGGTAACGATTGTGGATGAGACAGAAAGCGGCGGCTCTACCTGGTATCAGGTCAGCTATACCCAGGATGGAGAGGAAGTGACCGGCTGGCTCCGTTCGGATCTGCTGTCTGTAAGTGAGTCAGAGGAGCCGGAGGAGACCACGGAAGAACCGCAGGAGACAGAAGAGCCGGAGACGCCGGCGGCGGTCTATACAATCCAGGAGCCTTCGGAAGCGCCGTCTGCGGATTATCTGACGCAGACTTCCGTTCAGGCTGGGGACACAAGCTATACGGCCTGGCAGGCGGACACGGATACGGCGCTTTATCTTGTATGGGCGTCAGCTCCGGATGGAACTTCCGGCTGGTACTGGTATGACCCGGCCCAGGAAACCTTCCAGCAGGACCTGGGACAGTTTGGAGCCCAGGGGCTTGTCACAGCGCTCCAGAATGAGCTTACCAGCTTAAAGGAGTCAAGCGCTTCCAGTCTGAGTATGCGCCTTTATATTATCATCGGACTTGGGGTCCTGAGCGCGGTTCTTCTTGTGCTTGTCATTGTGTTCGCGGTGAAGAGCCGGAATGCAGGCTATGAATATTACGATGACGAAGACGATGAGGAGCCGGAGGACGACGATGACGAGGATGACAGCTGGGAAGAGAAGGGCAGAAAGAAAGGCGGTTTCTTTTCCAGGAGGAAGGCGGAGGAAGACGACGAGGAGGATGATTTCGACGACTTCCTGGCAGCAGTGAATAAGAAGCGGACCGGCGGCGCAGACTTCGGTACGGAGGAAGAGAATGAGGGAGAAGCAGAACCAGAGGAAAAAGTGGACCTGACTCTGACTGCCAACCTTCCTGAGATTGATATGAGCGCAGTGGAAGAAGTGGAGAAGAAAGCGGAAAAGACTCCCGGGAAGACTGAGAAAGCTCAGAAAGAGGACGATGGAGATGAAGACTTCGATATTGAGATTTTTGATATCGATGATCTGAATCTGTAAGATACGAAAGACGCAGAGAAAAAGAAAGGGGCGGGGTGAGCAACTCCGCCCCTTGCAGCAGGAGGATTTTTATTTATGTTTGAACAGTATACGGAAAGGGCTGCGAGGGTGCTGAAGCAGGCCGGAAAGGTATCAAAAGAGCTTGGACAGAATTATGTGGGAACCGAGCATATTTTGATTGCCATTCTCAGAGATACTGGCTGTGCGGCGGCACAGCTTCTGGCAGAGAGAAAGGTAGAAGAAAAGGCTGTATTAGAGCTGATCCGGGATCTGATTTCTCCGGAGGGAAACGTGGCAGTGGCAGACCCCGGCGGCTTTACGCCCCGGGCCGAGAAAGTTCTGAAGGCGGCGGAGCAGGAGGCGGCCCGCTTTCATGAGAGACAGGCGGGCACGGAACATATTCTGATTGCCATGCTCAAAGACGTGGAGTGCGCCGCAAGCCGGCTCTTAAATACGATGAATGTGAATGTAAAAGAGCTGTATTCCGCCATGCTGGATTCCATGGGAAAGACCGGACGGGATTATCGGGAGGAGTCTGCCCGCAGCGGCCGGAGCCAGAGCCGCGGTACGCAGACGCTGGATCAGTACAGCCGGGATCTGACCCGGCTTGCCAGAGAGCGGAAGCTGGAGCCTTGTATCGGCAGAGAGGATGAGATTCGGCGTCTGCTCCAGACCTTAAGCCGGCGGACGAAGAACAATCCCTGCCTGATTGGCGAGCCCGGCGTGGGCAAGACGGCTATTGTGGAAGGATTGGCAGAGAGAATTGCGGAAGGAGCAGTTCCCGATTCCATCAAGGGAAAGCGGGTGCTGACCCTGGATCTCTCCGGAATGGTGGCCGGCACCAAGTACCGGGGCGAATTTGAGGAGCGCATCAAAAATGTTATGGATGAGGTGATGGAAGCAGGAGACGTGCTTCTGTTTATCGACGAGCTTCATACACTGATTGGGGCCGGCGGCGCGGAAGGCGCCATGGATGCGGCCAATATCTTAAAGCCGGCTCTGTCCAGAGGAGAGCTTCAGGTGATTGGCGCCACTACTGTGGAGGAATACAGAAAACATATCGAGAAAGACGCGGCTCTGGAGCGCCGTTTCCAGCCGATTATGGTGGAGGAGCCCAGCGAGCAGGAGACGGTGGAGATTCTGAAAGGACTCCGGAGAAATTATGAGCGTCATCATCAGGTGGAAATCACGGATGAAGCTCTGGAGGCGGCGGTGAAGCTGTCTAAACGTTACATCAGCGACCGCTTCCTTCCGGATAAGGCAATTGACCTGATGGATGAGGCCTGCGCCCGTGTACGTCTGGGCGGGACTCAGCTGGTGCATGCCGCGGCAGAACTGGAGCGGCGTATCGCAGATCTTCTGGGGGACGTAGAACAGGCTGTCCGGGAGCAGGATTTTGAGCATGCGGCAGAACTTCGAAAAGAGCGTATGCGGCTGGAGGAAAAACTGCAGAAGGAGCGGGCAAAGACCGGACGCGGACGCGGGAAAAAAGCTCTTACAGTCGGCGAAAATGAGATAGCGCAGATCGTGGCCGACTGGACGAAGATTCCCGTCAGCAAACTTGCGGAGACGGAGACACAGCGCCTTCAGAAGCTGGAGAAGATTCTGCACAAGCGCGTCATCGGCCAGGATGAAGCAGTCACCGCAGTGGCCCGGGCTGTCCGCCGGGGACGCGTAGGCCTGAAAGACCCGGGCCGTCCCATCGGTTCTTTCCTGTTCCTGGGACCCACCGGTGTGGGAAAGACAGAGCTTTCCAAAGCTTTGGCAGAGGTGCTGTTCGGGCGTGAGGAAGCTATGATCCGGGTAGATATGTCGGAATATATGGAGAAGCACAGCGTCTCCAAGCTGATCGGAGCGCCTCCCGGATATGTGGGACACGACGATGGAGGCCAGCTTTCCGAGAAGGTACGGCGCAATCCCTATACGGTGATTCTGTTTGACGAGATCGAAAAGGCCCATCCGGACGTGTTCAACATTCTGCTGCAGGTTCTGGATGACGGACGTATTACGGATTCGCAGGGCAGAACCGTGGATTTCAAAAATACAGTGATTATCATGACCTCCAACGCGGGGGCCGGTTCCATCATATCACCGAAGCGGCTGGGCTTTGCCTCAAAGGACGATGAAAAGCAGAATTATGAAGCCATGAAGGCCAGTGTGATGGAAGAGGTACGCCGGATGTTCAAGCCGGAGTTCCTGAACCGGATTGATGAAATCATTGTCTTCCACGCCCTGAATAAAGAACAGATGAAGCAGATAGTTACTATTTTATTCAAGGAGCTTATCAGCCGGTGCCAGGAGCAGATGGGTATTACCCTGAAAATCCGGGACAGCGTGAAGACACATCTTGTAGACAGCGCTTATGATGTGAAATACGGCGCCCGCCCCTTAAAGAGAGCTATTCAGACCCAGGTGGAGGACCCGCTGGCAGACGCGCTTCTTTCCGGTGAGATCAGGAAGGGCAGCCAGGTAACGGTCACTATGCGGAGAGGGAAGCTGGTTTTTGATTCCGGAATTTAATTCCGCGGCCCAGTCCCGCCTTTTGTGAGCAAGCTCCCACAGCCGGAACTGTTCCGTCTTTCCGCCGGGGGATACAGTTCCGCCGTGCAGCCCGAACACGCAGCCGGAGGCAGCGTCTCCGGGCTTATAGGGCGTCCGCCCTATGGAAATCCGGCCCAGTCCCGCCTTTTGTGAGCAAGCTCCCACAGCCGGAACTGTTCCGTCTT
>ERZ1643249.1005-NODE-1005-length-29427-cov-11.289561_pt1 | contig 29427 bp, 22 predicted proteins | sample MGYA00579263_ERZ1643249 | MGnify/ENA primary metagenome ERZ1643249 (study PRJEB29033, sample SAMEA4952264) | chicken gut metagenome | biome: Broiler Chicken; feature: Gastrointestinal Tract; material: Caecum | place: Ireland | collected 2018 | study: Broiler...
GGCTGTGCGAACCGCTCATGAAGCTCTTTCTCAATACCGATCTGAGCGCGGACGTTGCGGACAATTACGACGCGATCATCGGCTACGGCAGGCAGTATCTGCTGTGGCAGTGCGCGTTCTATCCCTTCCTCGGCGCGATCTTCGTTTTCCGCAACACGTTGCAGGGCATCGGCAAGAGCGCGGTCACGACGTTTGCGGGCGTCACGGAGCTGGCGGGGCGCATTCTCGCGTCGCTCGTGTTCGTGCGCATCTGGGGATTTGCCGGCATTTGCTCCTCCAACCCCGTCGCGTGGGTCGCCGCCGTGATGTTCCTCGTTACGACCTACATCGTCGTCATGCGCCGTCAGGCAAAGGGGGAGATCCCCGACGGGCGCACCCGTTCGCACCGCAGAAGGCTGCGCCGAAGCTGCCGCATCGCCGTCAGGAAGGCTTCCTGAACAGGATAAAACAGACGAAGGACCGCAAACGGAGCGGTCCTTTTTTTATGATTTTCTTCCGCCGCCGATAAATCGCCGCGAAAGGGACAAACTGAACGTATATGAGTACCCTTCACGCAGAGCGCGGCGGGAAACTGACCGCCGCAATCTTTTTGTTCTTTCTCTTTTCCTTTCTCGGCTGGGTTCTGGAAAAACTGTGGTTCCTATTCGCCTACGGCGCGAACGTCGACAGGGGTTTTCTCACCCTGCCGTTCTGCACGGTGTACGGCTCCGCGCTCCTTTTGATCCGCGCCCTGCTCGGCGAACCCTTTCTCCGCGAGCAGTCCTATCCGCGCAACGTCCTGCGCTTTCTGTGCTATGCCGCGCTCGCCGCGCTCATCGCCTCGGCGGCGGAACTTGCAACGGGGCTGTTGTTCGAGCACGCCTTCGGGATACGCCTGTGGTCGTACCGCGACTGCCCGAACAACCTGCTCGGCTACGTCTGTCTGCCCGCGAGCGTGGGGTGGGGATTCCTCATTCCGTTCGCCCTGCAAGCGGTCTGGTTTCCGCTCGAACGCCGCCTCGCGCTCGCGGACGGCGTTGTGCTCCGCGCCGTCAACGGCGTGCTTGCGTGCGCGCTCGTTCTCGACTTCTTTCTCACCGCGTTCGCGTAAACACGCGCGCGCCGTCGAGGTACGCCGCTTCGATACTCACGCTTTCCAAGTCCTGCGGCGGAAGGGCGAGCGGGTCGCGGTCGCAGACGAGAAAATCCGCCCGCATTCCCGTGCATATCCGTCCGCGGTCGGCAAAGCCGTACTGCCGCGCGGCGTTTTGGGTGAGCGCAAGAAGGGCGTTCCGCACGGAGATCTCCTGCCCGCGGAAGCGCGTGCCGTCCGCCGTCGTCCGCAAGGCGGCGCACGCCGCCGCTTCGAGGGGCGCGGGCTTGCAGACGGGGGTATCCTGATGCAGCGTGAAGGGAATGCCCAATGTAAGCGCGCTCCGCGCGGGCGAAATGCGCGCCGCCCGCTCTTCTCCGAGGTTTTTCAGGTGCGTTTCGCCCCAATAGCGGATATGCGCGGGGAAGAAGGAGACGGTCACGCCGAGCGCCGCGGCGCGGGAGAGCTGGTCGTCGCCGATGATCTGCCCGTGAATAATCACGGGGCGGATGCGCGCGCGGTCGGCGGGGGAGAGCCGTCCGAGCGCGCCGAGGAAGCGTTCCGCCGCGCCGTCTCCGTTGCAGTGCGCGAGGAGCTGCGCGCCGCGGGCGGCGGCAAAGGCGCACGCCTCGTCCGCCTCCCGCTCCGTCATCGTGGGCGTTCCGTATCCGCCGCCGCGGTACGGCTCCCGTAAAAAGGCGGTCCGCTGCTGCGGCGACCCGTCGAAAAAGATCTTCATGCCGCCGATATGCAGGCGGCTTTTTTCGTGCGGCGGAAAACGGCGGAGCGCCTCGTCGTAATCGGAGGGCGCGGGGTAGGCGACCACGTCCGCGCGCAGACAGCCGCGCGACAGGAGCGCCTCGTAGAGGGGGAACATTTCGCGCGAAAGCAGCCCTTCCTGCGCAACGCTGATCCCGCCCGCGAAATAGTCGTCCTGCGCCTGCGCAAAGGCGGAAAAGACCGCGTCCGTCCCGGGCATGGGTACGCGTTTCGCCGCCGCGAGGTACTCCGTCTCTTCGAGCGCGCCCGCGCGCACGCCTCTGAGAACGCGCCGCGCCGCGGCGTTGAACATTCCCGCGTGCCCCGACCGCGCCTGCAAATGCAGGGGGCGCGGCGTTTCGTCCAGCGCGTCGGGCGGGGGAAAGCGGTCGGCGTTTTTCACGGTGACGAACGCGTTCTCTGAAAGATGATGCGCGCGTGCGAACGTCTCCGCGCAGGCGATATACTCTTCCGCCGAGGCGCAGTCCCGTCCGTCCGCCTGCAAGAGCGAGAGCGCATAGGCGAGCAGGTGGGAGTGCGCGTCTGGGAATGCGGGCAGCACGGCTGCGCCCTTCAAATCGGTCTCGCCGTCGAAGGGCGGCGTCGGCGCGGCGAACCTGCCGTCCCGCACGGCGAACGCCCGCTCTCCCGAAAGGGGGAGAAAACAGTTGCGGTACAAAATCTTCATGTTCTTTTTATGGGCTCTAGCGCGCGGAAATAATCCTCCGTCGGGATCTTTTGCACCTTTTGCCACAATCTTGTAAAAAATTTCCGAGAAAGGCTTGAAATTTTCCTTGGAATGTTGTACAATAAAAAACGGATAATCTGAATTATATCAGGAGGAAATGATTTCATGGCAAAGAAGTATTGTTACCTTTTTTCCGAAGGCAACGCGAAAATGAGAGAGCTCCTTGGCGGCAAGGGCGCGAATCTCGCTGAGATGACGAACATCGGTCTTCCCGTTCCGCAGGGCTTCACGATCTCCACGGAAGCCTGCACGCAGTACTATGAAGACGGCCGTCAGATCAACCCCGGGATCCAGGCTGAGATCATGGAGTACATCGAGAAGATGGAAAAGATCTGCGGCAGGAAGTTCGGCGATCTGGAAAATCCCCTTCTCGTCTCCGTCCGTTCGGGTGCGCGCGCTTCCATGCCCGGCATGATGGATACCATCCTTAACCTCGGTCTCAACGAGGAAGTCGTCGAGACGCTTGCGAAGAAGTCGGGCAACCCCCGCTGGGCTTACGACTGTTACAGAAGATTCATCCAGATGTTCTCCGACGTCGTTATGGAAGTCGGCAAGAAGTATTTCGAGAAGCTCATCGACGAGATGAAGGAAAAGAAGGGCGTCACGCAGGACGTCGAGCTGACGGCGGACGACCTGAAAGAGCTTGCAAACCAGTTCAAGGCAGAGTATAAAAAGCAGCTCGGCAAGGACTTCCCCTCCGATCCCAAGGAGCAGCTCTTCGAGGCGATCAAGGCGGTCTTCCGTTCGTGGGACAACCCCCGCGCGAACGTCTACCGTATGGATCACGACATCCCTTACAGCTGGGGTACCGCGGTCAACGTGCAGATGATGGCGTTCGGCAACATGGGCGACAACTGCGGCACGGGCGTCGCGTTCACGCGCAACCCCGCCACCGGCGAGAAGGGCCTGATGGGCGAATTCCTCACCAACGCGCAGGGCGAAGACGTCGTTGCGGGCGTCCGCACCCCGATGCCCATCTCCAAGATGGCGGAAGTCTTCCCCGAAGTGTACAAGCAGTTCCAGGAAGTCTGCAAGATCCTTGAAAATCACTACCGCGATATGCAGGATATGGAGTTCACCGTCGAGAACGAGAAGCTCTATATGTTGCAGACGCGTAACGGCAAGCGCACGGCTGCGGCGGCGATCAAGATCGCGTGCGACCTCATCGACGAGGGCATGATCACCGAGCAGGAAGCGCTCATGCAGATCGACGCGAAGTCGCTCGATATGCTCCTTCACCCGCAGTTCGACCCCAAGGCGCTCAAAGAGGCGGACAAGAAAAACGTCGTCGGCAAGGGCATCGCAGCTTCTCCCGGCGCGGCGGCAGGTTCCATCGTCTTCACGGCTGAGGACGCCGTCAAAGAGGGCAAGAAGGGCAAGAAGGTCGTTCTCGTCCGTCTCGAAACGTCCCCCGAAGATATCGAGGGCATGAAGTTCGCGCAGGGTATCCTTACGGTGCGCGGCGGTCAGACCTCTCACGCGGCGGTCGTTGCGCGCGGCATGGGTACGTGCTGCGTCTCCGGCTGCGGCGACATCAAGATGGACGAGGAAAACAAACAGTTCACCCTCAAGGGCAAGCTGTATAAGGAAGGCGACGTCCTCTCCCTCGACGGTTCCACCGGTAACATTTACGATTGCCTGATCCCGACCGTTCCCGCAGATCCCAACAGCGGTTACTTCGGCCGCATCATGGAGATGGCGGATAAATACAAGGCGCTCGACGTCCGAACCAACGCGGATACCCCCAAGGACGCAAAACAGGCTGCCGCATTCGGCGCACAGGGCATCGGCCTCTGCCGTACGGAGCATATGTTCTTCGATCCCGCCCGTATCGCGGCATTCCGCGAAATGATCTGCTCGGACACCGTGGAAGAGCGCGAAGCCGCTCTCGCCAAGATCGAGCCCATGCAGCAGAGCGACTTTGAAAAACTGTACGAAGCTCTCGGCGGCCATCCTGTCACCATCCGCTTCCTCGATCCTCCTCTGCATGAGTTTGTTCCCACCGAAGAGGCGGACATCAAGGCTCTCGCAAAGGCTCAGGGCAAGACGGTCGCACAGATCAAACAGATCATCGCAGACCTGCACGAGTTCAACCCGATGATGGGTCACCGCGGCTGCCGTCTGACGGTCACCTATCCTGAAATCGCAAAGATGCAGACGGCTGCCATCATCAAGGCTGCCATCAACGTCAAGAAAAAGCACCCCGATTGGAACATCGTTCCCGAGATCATGATCCCGCTCACCGGCGAAGTGAAGGAGTTCACCTTCGTCAAGAAGTTCGTCGTGGAAACGGCTGACAAGCTGATCAAGGAAAGCGGAAGCGACCTCAAATACGAAGTCGGCACGATGATCGAGATCCCCCGCGCGGCTCTTACTGCGGACGAGATCGCAAAAGAAGCGGAGTTCTTCTGCTTCGGCACCAACGATCTGACGCAGATGACCTTCGGTTTCTCCCGTGACGATGCGGGCAAGTTCCTGAAGGCCTACTATGATAACAAGATCTACGAATTCGATCCGTTTGCAAAGCTGGACCAGGTCGGTGTGGGCAAACTGATGGATATGGCTGTCAAACTCGGCAAGTCTACCCGTCCCACTCTGCACTGCGGCATCTGCGGCGAGCACGGCGGCGATCCTTCGTCCATCGAGTTCTGCCATAAGATCGGGCTGGATTATGTTTCCTGCTCTCCTTACCGTGTTCCCATCGCGCGCCTCGCAGCCGCGCAGGCGAACATTCGCAATCCCAGGTCCTAAATCTTGGGTCGAAACTAAATAAAAACACCATATATCGTGGTTTTGAGCCTGTATCTTTTAGATGCAGGCTCTATTTTTGCTCTTTTTTAGGGTAAAAAATAGTTAAAAAAAGATCAATTCCGCTAAAGTTGAACACTTTACAAGGGTAAAAATTTTGATATAATGAATAATAAGAAAAGTCATAGTAAAAAGGGTAAAAACGGGTAAAATGACCAATTACAGAGCTATTTTAGAGTATCATTATAAAGGAAACACCACAACGCAAGTCGCAAGGATTTGTGAATGTTCTCGTACAACGGTGTTGAAAACGATAAAAAGAGCGAAAGAATGCGGTCTCGAATTGTCTTTGTTCGATAAAACGTCCGATTACGACTTGCTGAAAAAACTTTATCCGAAACGCGTGCGCAAAGAGGAATACGCAGCGCCGAATTTTTATGAGTTGGAAAAGGATAAAAAGAAGAGAAAACTCACGATTTTTGTTATGTGGCGCAGATATTATAAAAGAACTTTGGCGGCGGGGCAAAAGCCTTACGGCAAATCGCAGTTTTTCAAGATGTTTAAGATGTATAGGACCAATTCCAAATTTCACTTTCAATCGACGGAAACGATGAAAAAAGCGTATTCGTTTGCGTGGGAAGCTTCTTACTTGGCAAAAGGGAAGAGAATGCTTACCATGCGGGAGGCTTGGGAAAAGCTTGTTTTGTGGTGCAAAAAAATGCGCCTAGACCCGCAGAAGATATAGTTGAATAAAAAAGAAGAACGCCAAAGGTGGGTACTCTTATAAAGAGTATCAAGAACCTTGGCGATCTTGGCGTACTTGACGCTAAAAGCCTTTATTTATAAGGGAATCAAGTCCGCCAAAGTGGTTGGCGGTCTTGAAATACACTTTGGCGGTCTTTATAAGCATTATTTGGAGCAAATCCTATTAGAAAAAGAAACTTTCTCGTAAAAACTGACAATATTTGTGAGAAAGTTTTTATTTTAAGAGAAAATCTATTGACTTTTCTCGTAAAAAGTTTTATAATTTAGGAGAAAGTAAACGTAAGAGGTGTATTTTATGAGAGATTTTAACTACTCTTTACTAAAAGACCTAAAATGGGATTCCGAAATCGTAAGTTATCTTACTGCCATCCACGAAGCGAAGGGTAAGCAAGAACTTTACTTAAAGCAACAGCCTGAAAAATTGAATAAGCTTGTGGAAATTGCAAAAATCCAAAGTACGGAATCATCCAACGATATTGAAGGCATAAGAACGACGAATACGAGATTAAAACAACTTTTGACGGATAAGACTACGCCTAAAAACCGTGACGAAGAAGAGATTGCAGGGTATAGAGACGTGCTTAACGTTATTCACGAAAGTTTTGAGTATATCCCTATGACTTCAAACTATATCTTGCAACTTCATAAGATTTTATATAGTCACTCAAGCAAGAGTATCGGCGGTAAGTTCAAAAACGTTCAAAACTATATTACTTTAACCGAAAACGGCAAAGAAAGCATTTTGTTTACGCCACCTGCGCCTTACGAAACTCCCGATGCAATAGAGAAGATTTGCAACGAGTTTAATATGGCGATTTCTAAGTGCGAAGTAGACCCGCTTATTTTGATACCGATTTTTATTCACGATTTCTTGTGTATACACCCGTTTTCAGACGGCAACGGTAGAATGAGTAGACTTCTTACCACGCTTTTATTATATAGAAACGGCTATATGGTAGGTAAGTATATTTCCTTGGAATCTAAAATTGCGAAAAATAAAAACGCATATTACGATGCGTTAGAAAAGGCGCAAGCCGGTTGGAATGAAGAAAAAGAAGACCCCGTTCCGTTTATTAAATATTTGCTTAGCACGATTATTTCGGCATATAGAGATTTTGAAGATAGAATGGAAATTGTAAGCGAAAGCGAGTCTGCGCTCGATATGGTTAAAAAAGCCGTAGCGAATAAAATCGGCAAGTTTACAAAAATGGATATCGTAGCAATGTGTCCGTCGCTTAGCAATAGTTCGGTAGAAAGTTCACTCAAAAAACTTGCAAAAGAAGGCTTTATCGAAAAGAAAGGTGCAAGCCGAGCAACGTATTACGTTAGAGTAGAAAAAATCTAAGAAATTTTATAAAAGTGACGGAAGTTGTCGTATTAAATGTGGTAGAATTAAACTTATGAGAAAAACAATGAATGGATTTAAATTGTTGACAATAGAGTATGATGGTATTTATGGGATAATTGTCGATTATACTAGTGATTCAAAAGTCATGAATTATTTATTAAAATTAGAAGAAGGAATAGATAATCTTGATTATGATGTGGTTGTATATAGTTTAGAGGAATTAATTAAATGGTATGATGAAAACATAGATAAAATTAGGTCAAATAATTATGTTTTTAATTTTGATTCCCATTTAAAGAATCAAAACATTTTAAAAGAAATAAAAGGCAAGTTAACAAAAGAAGATTTTATAGTTGCAGAAACAAAAGGAACGAATAAAAAACTAGGAGAAAAATTAATTTTTATTAGTCATAAATCCAGCGATAAAAAATATAGCGATGCATTGAGAGTTTTTCTTGTAGGCTTGGGAATTCCAAAAAATCAGTTAATTTATACATCTCATCCCCTACATAAAATTCCAATGGACGCTATGTTAAAACGGTTAAAATACCCAAATTACGTTAAAAGCGTTGATATTTATTCGTAATTTACGTAATATTGGTATAAATTAGTATAAAAACTTTTACAAAAGAGGTCAGATGTCCCAAAACGTGGACGTTTGACCTTTGCTATTTTCTTTGAAGTTTTATATAATATATGACTGAAACTGTCATATTTACTATGATATAATAAGGACGGACAATACGCAAGATATTTTAGATTATTTTACAAGCGTGCGTAGTATGCAAACTAAATTAAAAGCATTAATTGAAGTCGGGCGTATAGCAAAAATAAAAAACGGATTATATGCGACGGTTAATCCTTTAACCGGAGATGTTTTTGCGAGCCGTTTTGAAATAGCGTCGGCTCTTTTTGAAAATGCGTGCGTGGCATATCACTCTGCGTTAGAATTTCACGGACTTGGCAACCAAATGTTTTCGGAGGTGCAAGTGTTTACCGAAAAACGAAATATTCCGTTTGAATATAACGGGCTTGAGTATAAATTCTTCTCATATACCGCAAAATGCGGAATAATGCGTTTAGAACAAAATGTCGAAATCGTCGTTACGGATTTGGAAAGGATGGTAGTGGACTGTATCGACCGTATTGACCTTGCAGGTGGACTTGAAGAACTTGTTACGGCACTAAATGGTATTACGCATCTTGACGAGCAAGCATTATTATCCTATTTGAAAGAGTATAACAAGAAATTTGTTTATAAAAAAGCAGGGTTCTTACTTTCATTGCTTAAAAAAGACCTTCTCTCGCAAAACTTCTTTGATATATGTAAACAAAACTGTTCTAAAAAATTAGAAGACATAAGCGAAAACAAAAAGATGCCGAGAAAAACGGATAAGTATTGGGGACTTATGTATCCAGAAAAACTTATAAACACGGAGAACTGATATGATATGCAAGCGCACGCGTCGTAATCAATGAGATATTTGTAAATATTAGGGATTCCATTCGTCATCACTAACTATTTTTGCGGGAATAAATCGGTTTTTGCTGCGTTAAACTCCCATCAACGTACTTAAAGTACGATTTCGGTCGTTTGCCTTGCAAAAACTTTAGCCGCAAGGCGGCGATTTCTTCTCCGCAAAAATGCGAAGCACCGAAAAGAGCGCGTTTTTAGATGATTTTTCGCGAGCGCGAGGCAGCCGTACTCGTCGTACGGCAATCGAGCGGTCACGGAAAAGGGCTAAAAAGACGCCTTTTCGGTAATTAGTGATAAGGAATGGAATCCCTAAGGAAATTTGTTTCAGTCGTTTGTAATACGGGGGTGGGTAGGCTTTTGTTTTTTCGGACGGTGCTCGGCGGCGTATTTGGCGAGCGAGGGATTGCCGTGACGGATGAATAACTTGTCGAGCGTGTTTTTGTCGAGATAACCGCACTGAGTTGCGATTTTGTCAAGGCTTAAGTCGGTTTGGCATATCAGACCTTTGGCGAGCGCAATGCGCTGCTGAATGATGTATTCTTTGGGAGAAAGTCCGACGTGCTTTTTGAACTTGCGGAAAATCGAACTTTCGTCGTAGCCGAAATGGCGCGACAAGTCGCTTACCAAAATCGATTGCTGCATATTTTCTTCAAGCCAATGCACAATGTCGTTGACGAGCAAACTGTCGTTCGAAACGCCTTTTTGCACGTCGGGCTCGGCTTTTGAGCATAGGGAAATGAGTCCGTAAAAGTGCGAATAAATGCCGGTCAGCGAGAGCGAGCTGCGGTCGCGCAATTTTCTCAGACACGCAAAGTGTTCTTTCACTTCGTTTAGGGAGGAAACGTGCAAATGGTAGGGACACGACGCTGTTACGAAATTTTGCGTAAACGCCGACGCATACTCTCCCGACCACGAAATCCAAGCGCGTTCGGTCGACACTATTTTATCGGCTTCATAGGCGTGAGCTATGTTGGGAGGCAATAAAAACGCCTCTCCTTTTTTGACCGAAAAATTGACGTTGCCCACAGTGACGTGCGCGATCCCGTCGTAGACGAACTGCAAAAGATAATTTTTGCGCGTTTCGCCGAAAATATAACCGGAAGTGCATTGCCCGTATCCAAATTCGTCCACGTAGATATCCGTGCCGAATTTGTCGGGATTATAAAACATCCAAAAGGGTAACCGATTCGTCTTCATAACGAATTTATTATATAGGCAAACTCGGAATTTGTCAATATGTTTGCACGATTTGTCCGAAATTTTGCAAGGAACGCATATTGATATGTGCGCGTATTTGCGTTATACTTAATTTGCGTTATACTTATATAATAAAATCATACGAAAACTAATTCCGGGAGGAAAAGATGAATTATTTCGCAACAGACGCATTGGCAATCGGGTTTTGGGGTTATCGGCGATTCGGAGAACAGAATACGGCGGAAACCGTCGCTATGTGGAAAGACGCCGGTTTTAACGTGGCGGTTTCTTTCATTTATGAGAATGATTCCCGTGAAGAGGATATGCTCGAATTACTCGACCTATGCGCCGAAAACGGACTTAAAGTCATTCTCTACGACGACCGTATACACTGTCACCGTTTGCGGGAAATGTCCGAAAAAAAATATGAAGAAGCGGTGCGTCGCTCGGTGCGGCAGTTCGGAGCGCATCCCGCTGCTTGCGCCTTTTTCGTCAGCGACGAGCCGAATAAAGACACGTTGCCCTATACGAGAAAAGCAGTGGAAATCGTGCAAGCCTTTTCGCCCATACCGGCATTCGTCAATTTCTATCCTATGTGGCGCAGCAAAGATTACGTAGAACTTATGGGCGCAGAGGGCAAGGACATTGCTGATATTTACGCGCCCGCCGTGCGACAAAGCGGATTGCGCTGTCTGGCCTACGACTGCTACAGCCAAATGGACGCGCGCGACGAAAACGGACTCGACGGGTATTTCGATAATTTAAATACCTATTACGCGATTGCCAAGGACTGTGACGTGCCGCTTTGGACGTCATTGCTCATAACGCCGCATTATGCGTTCCGCCGCCCAACGATAGAAGATTTGCGTTGGCAAATGTCGACTGCGATTGCCCACGGCGTAAAGGGCATACAGTGGTTTATGCTGTACGACAATGCGGATGGCCTCGGCGACAGTCCGATCGATATTGACAACGAAAAACAGCCTTCGTATTACGATATGCGTAAAGTCAACCGCGAATATGCACGCAAGCTAGGCAGGCTTATTCCCAAACTCACGCTCGAAGAGGTGCAACATTATGCGGTTACGTTCGGCGGCACACGTCTGTATGCCGAAGGTTGCGACGTATATCTGAAAAGTTTTCAATGCATGTACCGCGACGGCGCGATAATAAGCAGATTCACGCATACCGAAACCGGACACACCTACTACATGTTTGTCAACAACAGCCGAACGGCGGGCAACAAATTGAAATATGCATTCGCCGAGCCGTACGCGCATCTCGGCGGCCAGAAGTGGTTGGGTGCGGGCGAGTTCTGCTTGATAGAACTTACGGAGAAAGACAAATGAAAAATCCGTTTTACGAATTGAGCGTAAAAATACACGAATATTTTGCGCGTAAGAAAACGTCGTGTTTGCCAAAAGCGGGGCTTACGGACGCGAGAGCCTGCATTGCGGCACGGCGTCGCACAACGCTGAAAAAACACGTTTTTATTTGGACCATGCTCATTATTCCCATTGCGAGTTGGTTGGTGTTTTGGCTGTTCACCAATTTTAAAATGATACTTATGGCTTTTCAAACGCCGCAGGGAGAGTGGACCGCCAATAACTTCAGAGCGTTTTGGATCGATCTTACCGGTCCGTACAGCGAGATTCTCGTGTCGCTTCGAAATACGCTGCTGTATTTCGGTTTGAACACGATTATTATCTTGCCGCTCGGCACGCTCATAGCGTATTTCATTTACAAAAAGATTTGCGGATACAAAGTATTTCGCGTGGCTATATTCTTGCCCGCTATCATACCGCAAATCGTTATGGTAACGTCTTTTACCGAAATGATAAAACCGGGCGGACCGTTTACGCAGTTGGGGCTTACAAGCCTTACGGGACTGCTTGCCGATCCGAAAACGGCAACGCCCACCGTTATGTTCTATTGTTTGTGGACGGGTTTTCCCACGATAATGCTTTTGATGTGCGGCTCTATGGCTCGTATCCCTACCGAAATGCTCGAAGCGGCGAAACTCGACGGATGCGGACCGTTCCGAGAATTCCGTTCTCTCGTAGTTCCGCTTATCATGCCCACGCTCACTACGCAAATCATTTTCAGTCTTACGGGCTTGCTTAACGCGAGCGGGCCTATTCTTTTAATGACCGGCGGCGCGAACAACACTTCTACGTTGCAGTATTACATCTTTATAAATACGGTCAGAGGGCAAAACACGCCCGATATGTATAACCGAGTGTCGGCTACCGGTTTGGCGTTTACGTGCGTGATGCTGCCGCTTATTTTGTTAGTGAAATGGCTGAGCGACAAAATAGAAACAGTGGAGTATTGATATGGAAAAAGCAATAAAATGCAAACATCGCAAAGGCTATTTGCTCAATAAGCGCACAGGCGGACACCGTGCCGTATTTACCTTGGTTTTTATAATATTCGCTCTTTACGCCGTAAGTTTGATACTGCCGTCGCTTTGGATGGTGATGAATTCGTTTAAGGGCGGCACGGAATACGACATAGACGTAATGATGTCGCAAACGTTGCGGTTGCCCGATAAATGGCTGTTTTCCAACTATTTGGACGTGTTCCGCAAAATATCGTATCAAGGCATAACGTTTCCCGGTATGCTTTTCAACAGTTTATATTTTATAGCGGTGAACGGCGTACTGCAAATGTTGTTCGTGTCGGCTACCGGGTACGTTCTCAGCAAGTATAAGTTCAAAGCGCGCGGCTTTATATATTCGGTGGCAATCTTCGCCATGACGCTTCCCATTGTAGGCAATATGTCGGCGGGCGTAAAACTGCGCGCCGATCTCGGATTGTACAACAACCTTTTTGCCGTGTTCTTTACGGCGGGCGCGGGAGCGTGGGGTTTTGAGTTTTTGATGGTGTACGCCTTTTTCAAAGCGGTTTCTTGGGAGTACGCCGAAGCGGCGTTCATTGACGGCGGCGGACACTTTACGGTATTTTTCCGAATTATGCTGCCAATGGCTATGCCTATGCTTACCACGCTGTTTATCTTGAGCGCCATAGGGGGATGGAACGACTACACTACGCCCATGCTGTATTTTCCGAGCTATCCCAACGTGGCTATGGGATTATGGGGAATATCCAACACGCTTACGCGCGGAAATATGAGTCAGTATTACGCCGCGCTCGTTATAGTAACGTTGCCCGTGCTTATTTTGTTTATTATTTTCGCCGACAAAATAATGAAAAACTATACCATAGGCGGATTAAAGGGATAATAAATAATTCCTTACGGAGGGAAAAATATGAAAAAGAAAACGGTTAGCAAATTTTTGACTGCGGCGCTAAGCTGCGTGCTTGCGCTGTTTAGCTTTGCCGGTTGCACGGTAAAAGACGTGCCCGACACGGTAGACACGCTCGAAATCTACATTCAGGAACTCGGCTACGGCATACAGTGGCTGAACGATGAAATCGAACTGTTCAAACAGCAAGATTGGGTAAAAGAAAAGTATCCGAACTTAAACATTCCCGAACCTACGCATAATGCACAGTACGGCTACGGCGAATCGCAAATCGAAGCGGGTGCGAAAGCGAATACCGCCGATTTGATATTTACTTCCGCGGAATACGGCTTGCAAAACAAAACCGACGCGCAAGGGCAAATGTATATCGCAGACCTAAACGATATATTCAACGAAAAAGTGCCGGGAGAAGACATTCTTTATAAAGATAAAATGTTCCCCGAGTTCGAGCAAACGAGCAAATACGGCGACAAGTATTGGTCTACACTATGGTCGTGTCAGTATCAAGGCTTTTTATATAATGCAGGCACGTTTGCCAAACTCGGCTTGTCTACGCCGAATACCACCGATGAGCTCATAAAGCTTTGTAAGTCGGTAAAATCGCAAAAATACACGAGTGAACTGCAAAAAGACAAACAGCTCGATTATACCGTAATGTTTTCCACGCGCCGCAGCGAAGCCATGTATTGGCAATATATGGCGTTTCCCATTTGGTGGGCGCAATACGAGGGAATGAAAAACTACGAAAATTTCTTTAAGGGAATAGACGCGATAAGCGGCACGCAAGACAGCAAAGACGTGCTCAAACAGCAAGGGCGCTTGGAGTCTATGCAGGTTATCAAGACGGTACTCCACGACTACGGATTCCCGGATGCGGGTTCGATAGACTTTACGGAAGCGCAAAATCGCTTTTTGGTGGGTGACGGACTTATCATGGCGAACGGCGATTGGCTTTACGAAGAAATGCGCACCGCTGTCAACGGATTCAAGGATAGAGGCATAGAGTGCGATATCCGTTTTATGAAGAATCCCGTCATAAGCTCTATTATAGACGTATTGCCCAAGAAAACGGTTGCCGACGACGTCGAACTTTCGGCGCTTATCAAGGCGATAGACGCGGGTAGTACCGCGCTCGAAGGCGACGGTTACAGCGTTGCTCGGGAAGATTTCGATAGAGTGAAATCGGCGCGCAATTACGTTGCCACCGGCTATTTGCATCAAGCGTTCGTGCCGTCTTACGCAACGGCAAAAGATCTTGCCAAAGACTTTCTGCGTTTCCTTGCTACCGACGTAGCGCTTAACCAGTATATGAAATCGACGAACGGCGCCGTACTGCCGTTTACTTACGACGTTCAGTCGGCGGATCCCGCGCTGTACGAGAGTTTCGACGGTATTCAAAAATATCGCGACGAAATTTTCAGAGCGAATCCCGAATTTTTGCCGTCTACGCGCAGCGAAGAGTATCCGCTATCCTATCTCGGTGGGCTGCGAAGCGTTCCTTACGGCGCTATGGATAGTGAATTTTTGGGAGCCATGACCGCCAAAGAATTTTTCGATAAACAGGTAGCGTACTATGCCGGTTCGCAGTGGGATACCGTGCTTAGAAATGCAGGTAAAAAATAGTCAATAAAACAATAGGAGGAAAAAATGTTTGTAAGTTTTTCGGTCAAAAGACACATGGCAAAGATTGCATCGACGATTTTAAGCGTGCTGCTTGTATGCGGTTGCGTGTTCGGTTGTGCTTCCGCCGATAGTACGCGAGATTTCGAGTCGCGGCAAATGCAGGCAGGTGTGCGCGCATCGTCGCCCGCCGAAGTGTGGTATGCGCCCGGAACACAAAAAATACGCTCCGATATCGGTAAAAGCGCATATGCCGATATTGCGCGTACGAGCATAAACGTGCAAATGGGAAAAGCCGAATACGAAAGCGCGCAAATCATCATGTCGGCTATAGAAGACATAGGCTCATACGAACTTACAGTAAGCGATCTTTCTTTGCAGGGCAATGAAAGCGTGAAATTTTCCGCAAATAACGTTACCGTATACAACCAGCGGTATATCAACGTTACCGTTGTGCGCGAAGTAAGCCCCGGAAGTACGCCAGGATGGTATCCCGATGCGCTCGTCCCGTTTGCGGGAGCAAAAAAATACGGCGAAAATAAAGTGAAACAAGGCGCCAATCAAGGGCTGTGGGTAACGTTTTCCGCGCCCGAAGACTGCACGCCGGGCACGTATACGGGAGAGTTTACGCTCACCATGGACGGCTACGAACACAAAGTGCCGGTAACGCTTACTGTGCGTGATTACGACTTTGCCAAAAACTACACGGCGCAAAACTGCTTTTTGATAGATTGGACGTCGTTTGCGTACGCCGAGCTCGATTCGAGCCAAGAGATGTACGATGCTTACGCGAAGGCTCTGCTCGAATACCGTTTGCAACCCGGACTTTTAATGAACGATTATTTAAGGTCCGATCCCGATGATATTCTTTATTATACGGATAGAGCGTTCGAGCTTGCGCAAGATCCGCGTTGCACCGTTGTATTCCTGCCTTTCGACGTGACGAACAGCGACAATACGTACTTATTGAAAGATACTTCGAAAGCATATTTGAAGGCGTTTGCCGAAAAGAGTTTAGCGAGCTACGGCACGGATACGCAGCTCAATCTCGTCGGAAAAACACGCTCGTATTTCACGTTTATAGACGAGCCGACCATGAATCCCGCGCTCATTCCGCGCGTAAACCGTGCCATGAAAGACTTTGCCGAAGCGCGTATGGATGTGAAAAACGAATTGCAGGCGGAACTCGATGCGGCGAAGGAAGATATGACCGAGGATGAAATCGAGTTTAAGCAAGCCGTTATAAACGATATATTGAAAGTGCGCGATATCGTCACGGGTCCGCACGACGACAGGATGACGGGGGTGGAAATATACTGCCCGCTCATCGACGAGTACGACAACGAGAAAAACCGCGAAGAGTATGCCGAGGACGTGGAACGCTGGTGGTATACCGCCGTTGGACCGCGCTATCCGTATCCGGGTTACCATATAGACAATACGTCGCTACTCAGCGCGCGGCTCATAAGCTGGATGCAATCCGAGTACGACGTAGTGGGCAATTTATACTGGGCAACAAACCTGTATAATGCTTACTCGGTGGAAGAATTTATAGAAGATCCCTACGATTTCCCGCTCAGATATTCTTTTGCGGGCGGCGCAAACGGCGACGGATTTTTATTCTATCCGGGCAAACGCTACGACGTGTTCGGTCCCGTGGGCAGTATCCGTTTGCAAGCCATTCGCGACGGTTTGGAAGAATACGAAGTGCTTCGCGCCGTGAAGGAAATTTACGCGGGCATTGACGAAGCGATAGGCTCCGGCGGCAACGAGCATAACGTGCGCGTGAATTTTTCGGACGTTTATAAGCGTATGAGCGAAAATCTTTACAGCGGCACGAGCGTATATACTACGCAAGATTATTTCGACGAGGCGCAGGACTTGCTCGGAAACCTCGGAGAACTTGCGGCTATGGGCGGCGCGGTAGCGAGCGTAGAGAACAAAGAAGGTTCGGCTAAGGTGAAAATCATAGTGCCGCGCGGTATAACCGTAACGTACGAAACGGGTGGCGACGAAGGCAAAAGCATAGTAAAATATGAATTCGCGCAAACGGGCGATAACGCCGCATACGATATGTTCGAAATCACGCAACCGATTTTAAGCTCTAACAACGTGCTTGTTTGCTCGGTGGCGAGCGCCGAAAAAACGATAGATTTGCGCATAAACCTCGGCGGCGCGGTGACCGAGAGAACCGCAGCGCAAATGCGCGAAAATCTGCAAACGGGCGTGGGTGAACTTACCGTTCCTACGGCGGCGGATATGGTAAAAGCCAATACGGTGGATACTTCGATTACGGATAGCGAAACCGAATGGTTGCAACTAAAACTTCCCGACGCTACCGTGCAAAGAAGACAAACGCTGCTTATAACCGATGCCGAACTTCTCGGACAAATCGGTTCGGGCACGCAAAAGCTCGTGCTGTCGTTCTATAATAACCGCGATACGAGTGGAAAAGACGAAGGTAAGTATACGATCCGTCTGCAATTCAAATACGCCAACAGCGAGTATTACACCGAAATACGGCAAGACCAACTCAAAGGCGGTTACAATGTTATTACGGTGGGCAATATGTTCGGCTACGATTGGGAGAATTTGGGCGCGCTCACCGAGATCCGCGTGTTCTTCGGCGAAACAGAATCCGAAAAAACAAACGACGTTTACTTTATCGGCGCGCAGGTTTACGCGCTGTAATAAGGAGGAAACATGAAAAAAGCAATATCCTTGTTTTTAATATGCATGCTTTCGCTTGCAACGATAGTATTGCCGGCGGGTTGTTCGAAAAAAGACGAAAGCGGGGGAACGCCCTCCATCGCGGAAAACATGCTTTATGATTTCGAGGATTACGACCGCAATTTTCAGCTCATGAAAGTTATGTCTTATTTCGGCGCGGTCAACGTAAACAGAGACAAAACGTATGTGCGTAGCGGCGAACAGTCGGCTCTCTTGCAACCGCTCGGCTATCATTCCACCATGATAGGCAACGTGTTTACGCCCACGCTTAAACCCGAAAGCTGTTTGTATATTCCGCTTTCGTCTAATAAGTACGAATTTGACTATACCGATGCGGGCAAGTTGCGCGAAATTCGCATGGCTATGTATAACGCCGAAAGCACCGATAAAAACGTGTACGTAGGGCTTATATTCGAGTACAACGCGCAAGAGGTGTGCGAACCTACGCGCTTTACGCTCAAACCCGGTTGGAACGACGTTATGTACGTGGTGGAACACGACCGCCTTGCCATCAACTACGATCTTTCCACGTGCTACGGCATTGCGCTTTCGTTCGACAGAGTGAAATCGCGCAACATTGCCGATGCGCCCAAAATCTATCTCGACGATATACGGCTCGAAACGTACGAAACGGCGGTTACGCCCGCCGACGTGGTGGAGCTTGACGAAAACGAGCTGTGCGATTTCGAAAAAGGATATCAGCGTTATGCCGTAACGAGCGGGGTGTACGATAAAGCAATTCGTCCCGATCTCGAAATCGTAACGGCGCAAAACGGCGTGTCGCCCACGAGCGGACATCGTATGCTCAAAGTAACGTTAAAACCCACCGACGCCATAGACGGCTCGATATTCGATACGATTTATTTGCGCGAAGGCATTGTGCGCAAAGCGAACATTTCGGCGCTTCCGCTTTCGGCAAAAATATGTATAGACGTGTACAACGCTTGCGACATCATGCTCGACTTGCCCATAACATTCGTGTCTATGCGTAACCAAAACACTTACGCCGTGGCGGGGCATTTATACGCCGCACCCGGCGTGTGGAGTACGTTCTCCATAGAAGTAGGAGAGGTGGATAGACTATTCGAAGGCGAAAAGGTATATACGGCGTATCCGGGACCGATTCGTATTGAATGGGGAGAGTTTACCGGCGACGAAAACCGAATACTCTACGTGGATAATTTCCGTATAGAACGGTAAGGAGGATGAAAGATGAAAAAAGCGATTTGCGCCATACTTTTTTGCGTTACCATTTTGCTGTCGGCATTTGCGATAGCGAGTTGCGGAGATAAGAGTATCAAACCGAGCGTAACGCTCGAAAATTGGCAAGACGAAACGATAGAGGTGGATTTACATTCGGACGTTTCGCTTTCCACCGATGCGGTGTACGATACGAACGGCAAAGCGTACGCCGTTATCGCCGAGGTAACTACCAAAAGCGGAGACCCTGTGTTGGTACTCGGCGGCAAATTCACCGCCGACTATGCGGGCGGGTATAAAATAGTATACAGCTTGCACGATGTTTCGGTGCAGGCGAAAACGCGCACCGTTACCGTAAACATAAAAAACAGCGATACACCGGTGCCGTACTTTATGAAGAGTAATATTACGGTGTATGAAAACACCGAATTTGCCGTGCCGGAATACGGCGTGTCTATCGCTCCCGAAATTTCTTACACCCAAAAACTTTCGCTTTACAGCGTTATGTCGGGCGAAGAAGAAACGCGCACCCTTGTTTCCGATTCTCCCGCGGCACGGCTCACGCTTCCCGCAGGCAACTATGTGTTTGTTTTAAGCGTGGAAGCGGGCGAAAAGTCGGGTAGTGCGGAACTTTTGTTCCGCGTGCGTTTGCTCGACGAGCTGAACGCGATATCATCGCTCAACAGCGAATCCGAAATAAACCTCGGCGCATCGTTTTGGAGCAACGATATAGGCGGTTGGGACGCGCGCAACGTGACCTTTTCGGCGGCTGCGGCAAGGGACGAACATGTATCGCGCGGCGCTGCCGTTACCGAGCTTCCCGCTGCGGCAACCGAAACGTATTTCAGCGTAAGACCCGATCTTGCGCGTACCGATTTCGTGCGTCTTATGTCGCAAGACGGCGCCGTATTGTCTGTGTGGATCAAGATAGACAGCGAACTCAAAAAACCGCATACCGTGGCTTACGGCGATTATGCCGCGAGAAAAACCGTTGTGTGCAACGACGGAGAGTGGATGAATTTGCTTATGTCGCTCGAAGATTTCGGGGTGGACGACGCAGACGTGCTGTACGACAAGTTGCGCGGCTCGTCGGGCAACCACATGAATTCGCCGTTTTCGGTTCGTCATGCCGATTCCGAAGGATACACGGTAACGGTAGACAGCATTTACGTGGCAATGCCGCTCTCGGCGACTATGGAAGATAAAACCGTTGCATACGGATCTACCGACACGGTGACGGCGGAGAGCGAAGACACCGACGAATTTATTTACACGCTGTACGATATAGCGGGCAAAGACGACGTTCCCACAGTGAGCGGCAACGGAGAATTCACGTTCGACGTGGCGGGCAAACTCGAAGTTTCGGCGGCGCCCATGCGCAATCGTTTCTACTTGCCGGCGCCGCTTTCGGCAACCGTAACGGTTGCGGCGGATGAAAGCATTTCTTTCGCGAAAGAGAAATACACGCTCGATTCCGGTATAAACGATATTCCCGCTTGCACGTTCCCGAATAGCGTGGCGTATCGCATCGATACCTCGGACGGCAGTCCCAACTATGCGTATTTGAACGGCTTTAACGTACCCGAGGCTGAAAGTTACCGTAGAGCCTCCGTGATTGGCACGGGCGCATATATCCATCTTGAATTTCCACCCCGTGCCGTTACCCAGCTTTTGCGAGTCTACCCTCCCGCAACTCGTATCCGCAATATTGCATGCGCGCGCCGTAACGCCCGTCTCCGTCCGTAACCGACAGCACCTATCTCGCAATTACCGCATAGTCGCGGCATAAACGCCGAAAGTTTGTCGGTGCGGCTGTATAACGAGCGGAAGAAAATTGCGGCGGTCTTGCATTACGTTGTGTATCCCGCTTGCGACGCGATCGTTCGCTATACGCAAATCGTCAATGAGGGCGAAAGAGATATCCGCTTGCAAAAAGTTTCGTCATTCTGTCTCGATATCGAAGGACACGAGTTCGACTCAATAGAGCTGTTCGGAACTTATCAGTACGAGCGCGGCGTTGTGTCGCGTTCGCCTTTACGCTATGGCTCGGCGGGGCAATGCTCGCGCAAAGGCACGAGCGGACATCACGGCAATCCCTTTTTTGCCGTGTGTTCCCATAATGCCGATGAGAATAGCGGGGAAGCGTACGGGTTTAACCTTGTGTACAGCGGTAATTACAAAAACGAAATCGAAGTGGACGAGCGCGGCAATACGCGCATCGTTTCGGGCATGTCGGACGATAGATTCGAGTATCCGCTTTTGCCGGGCGAAAGTTTTTATTCGCCCGAAGCGGTGCTTGTTTATTCGGCGGACGGTTTGGGCGGCATGTCACGGCGTATGCACGACTTTGTGCGCGCCGAGATAATCAATCCCGAATTTGTTTCGAAACACCGTCCTGTTGTTCTGAACACGTGGGAAGGATGCTATTTCGACGTGGACGAAAATAAACTGCTCGCCATGGCGGACGGCGCTTTGGAAATGGGCGCGGAGCTGCTTGTTTTGGACGACGGTTGGTTTCGGTCGAACGATACCGAGGGTTTGGGCGACTGGCTTACCGACAAAAAGCGGTTTCCGTCGGGACTGAAAGACCTGTCGGAAAAGTTGCGCGCAAAAGGACTGGGATTCGGACTTTGGTTCGAACCGGAAATGGTGTCGAAACGCAGTGCGCTGTATGCCGCGCACCCCGATTGGGCGGTAGGCAACGGCGACGAACAGTATTTGGGACGCAGTCAACTTGTGCTCGACTTTTCCCGTTCCGAAGTGGTCGATTATGTGTTTACGCGCATGTGCGAGGTGTTGGACGGCCTAAAGATCGAGTATATCAAATGGGACATGAATCGCTATATCAGTGAGGCGGGGACGCGCGCGGGCGCGCAGGGCGCGTTTTTCCACAATTACATGCGCGGCTTGTACGATCTTCTTTCGCGTATCACTTCGCGTTATCCGCATATTCTGCTCGAAACGTGCGCGGGCGGCGGCGGAAGATTCGATCTCGGTATGCTGTACTATTCGCCGCAGATTTGGACGAGCGACAATACAGACCCGTATAATCGCACCGCCATTCAGCTCGGTACTTCGCTTGCCTATCCCAACTCGTGTATCGCCAGTCACATAACGCAGAACGTCGGGTCGGGTCTTAACGCCGATCTCGCGTTTCGCTATGCTACGGCCGTATTCGGTACATACGGGTACGAGTTGCACCCCGACGAACTGACGAAAGAAGAGCGCGCACAATTAAAACGCTACGCCGAAACGTATCGGGAAAACGAAGATTTAATACTGTGTGGTGACTTATACCGCGTGGAACAGTCACCGAAATTTGTTTCTTATGTCTTGGTCGCAAAAGACAAGTCGCGCGCGTTGCTTACTTTTGAGCAGTTGTTCTATAACGCGCTCGACAAAACCAAGGTTTTGCATTTGCGCGGATTGGATAAAGACGCGTATTATCGCTGCTCGCTCGACGGTAAGACGTACAACGGTGCGGTATTGGAAAACGTGGGACTTAGGATCGACGAGTTGCTTGCCGGTACGGGACGGGCGTTTTGCATAATGTTTGCAAAAATAAATCGACGATAAGGATCGATTAACATGAAGATTGTATTTTTCGGTGACAGTATCACGGATATGGGGCGCAATCGCGGCGAGTGCGACGAAATTTGGACATACGGCAGCGGCTATCCGATGTTGGTAGCGTCTCATTTGTATCGGAAAGATCCCTTGCAATATCAAGTCGTCAATCGCGGGATCGCGGGCAACAGGATCGTCGATTTGTATGCGCGCGTCAAGGCGGACGTGTGGCACGAACGGCCCGAAGTACTAAGTATTTTGGTCGGCGTCAACGATATTTGGCATGAGTTCGATTGGCAAAACGGCGTGGAACAGGATCGTTTCGAAAGGATATACGATATGCTGATAGAAGACACGTTACAGCGGTTGCCGAATATAAAAATCGTATTGTGCGAGCCGTTTATCCTCAAAGCGTCGGCCACGGCGGAAAAATTCGATCAGTTTACCGAAGTGTATGACTACGCAAAAATCGTCAAGCGTCTGGCAGAAAAACACGGCTTGTATTTTTTGCCGTTGCAAGAAAAGTTCGACGAGGCCGCAAAAGCATACGGCGCCGAAAAATACTTGTACGACGGCGTGCATCCGGGCGTTGCCGGCGCAACGCTGATCGCCGATGCGTGGCTACAACTGTTTGAAAGCAAAATTTTAGGGAAGTAATGAAAGGAAAGGCAGAGTGACGATCCCGACGAATGTGGGATATGAAAAGGAAACCAAAGAGATAGCGGCAAAGTGTGACGCGGCCGTGCAGAGCAAAGTACGCGAGGGGGTGGACGCCGGTCACGGCTTCATAGGCGTGGGCGAGCCTAATATGACGGTTAAAGATTACATTATTGAAACATTTCCCAAAACTTTAAGAAATGCAGTAAAAGACGAAGATACGTTGTTAGGTTTACCTTATCCGTATACCGTTCCCTGTGCCGAAAGTTATTTTAACGAACTGTTTTATTGGGATACTCATTTTACTAATAAAGCTCTTATCATAGCGGGCGATTTTAAACAGGCTAAAAATAACGTGCTTGATATTGCGGCATTGATTGAAAGGTTCGGATATATGCCGAACGGCAGTAGAACGTATTTTTTAAAACGTAGTCAACCGCCGTATTTTGCGCTTATGGTTGACGATATATATAAGGCGGAAAAGAATGAGGCATTTTTAAAAGCGATTTTCCCCGTTATTGAAAAAGAATACGGTTTTTGGATGACAAAAAGAATTTCGGATAACGGACTTAATCATTACTATACTGAAGAGGACGACGAAAGCTGTAAAGGGTTCTATACGGGGTGCGTTGCTGAGCGTATAGGATTAGACGATAAAGCCGATTTCGTTTATGCGGGAAGAAATTATTTTGCCGAATGCGAGTCGGGTTGGGATTTTACTCCGAGATTCGGAGGAAGCTGCGCGGAATTTAATCCCGTTGACTTAAATTCAAATCTTTACTTATACGAAAAACTTTTGTGTGAATACGAAATTTTGCTCAAAACAGGCGATGGAACCAAATGGCGTGAAAAAGCGGAGACGCGTGCGGAACTTATAAACAAATTGCTTTGGGACAGTGATAAAAACGTTTATAAGGATTACAATTTTAATACGGGAAAACTTTCCGAAACTGTGAGCGCGGCTGCGTTTCAGCCATATTTTGCAGGGCTTGCGGATAAAGAAAAATCGGTTGGCTTGGATAATTTATTGAAAGAATTGCAATGCGGCTACGGGCTGTTTGCAACGGGTAAAACAAATAAAAAGTATCAGTGGGCTTATCCCAACGTATGGGCGCCTTACCACGTTATTGCGGTGGACGGACTTTTAAATTACGGACTTGTCAAAGAAGCATTGGTTGTGGCAAACGAGTATACAAGGTTAATCGAAACTAATTTCGAAAAGACGGGCAAATTATACGAAAAGTATAACGGCGAAACCGGCGGTACGGATGCGGTTTCGGAATACGGTACTCCGGAAATGCTCGGCTGGACGGCAGGAGCGTATATGTACTTATCTGAATTTATAAAGGATCACGGCGATGCTTGACAAACATTTGACAGTAAAAACTTACGGTGCGGCGGATAAAGACAATATTGTTTTTTGGCATAACTACCGCGTTACGGTTTTGGACGGCAGGCTTTTCAGAATAGAAAGCAATGCGGATAAAGAATGGCGGGACAGAGCAACGCAAAGCATCTGGTTTCGCAACGCCGCTAAACAGAGTTTCGAAACGGATGAAACGGGTGGCGTTTTTAAAATTATAACGCCTTTCGTAACGCTTGTTTTAAAAGAAAATATCGAGGATTGTTTCGTTTATTCAGACGGCGAAAAAATCCCGTTGGATAATAACGGTAATTTGCGCGGCACTTACCGCACTTTGGATTGTTGCGACGGCGATACGAAGTACGAAGACTGGGTTTACGGTTGCGCTGTTGAAGGAAAAGTTATTTTGGACGACGGGGTATGCTCGAAAAGCGGCGTTGCTGTTTTGCATGACGAAAGCTCGCTGTCGCTTGACGAATACGGTAAAGTTATTCCCGAGCGAGGAAAGGGTAAAGATATATACGTTTTTGCTTATGGCAATGATTATCGGGTTGCGGTAAACGCGCTCTATAAAATTACGGGCGCGCCGCCCATGTTGCCGCGTTATGCTCTCGGTAACTGGTGGTCGAGATTTCATGCGTATACAGCCGACGAATATCTTACGTTGCTCGATAAATTTTCGCAAAGAAATATTCCGTTTACGGTTGCAACCGTCGATATGGATTGGCATTGGTCGACGGATTTGGATAAAAAGTTCCATATTACCGAAAGCGGCAAAAATACCGATTATTTCGGTGGGGCAAACGGTTGGACGGGCTATTCCTGGAATACCGAGCTCTTTCCTGACTATAAGCTTTTTTTAAGGGAAGTAAACGACAGAAACTATAAGGTTACGCTAAATGTGCATCCTGCCGACGGCGTCCGCTTTTTCGAAGATATGTATACAGAAATGGCAGTTGCCTGCGGAGTAAATCCCGATACGGGCAAAAGAATAGAGTTTGACGTTACCGACGATAATTTTATAAACAACTATTTTTCCGTCCTTCATACGCCGTATGAAAATAGCGGCGTTGCGTTTTGGTGGATTGACTGGCAACAGGGCGAAAAATCGAAAATAGACGGGCTTGACCCGCTGTGGTCGTTAAACCATTATCATTTTCTGGATAATGAGAAAAGCGGGAAAAAACCGCTTATACTTTCAAGATATTGCGGCGTAGGTGCGCACAGGTATCCCGTCGGATTTTCGGGTGATACCTACGCAACGTGGAAAACGCTTGAATATCTTCCGTATTTTACCGCTACGGCAGGCAATATAGGTTATACATGGTGGTCGCACGATATCGGCGGACATATGTTGGGAGAAACGAACGGAGAGCTTTATTTACGTTCAGTCCAATTCGGCGTATTCAGTCCGATAAACAGGTTGCATTGTTGCGGCTTGAAAGTCGTAAGCAAAGAACCATGGAACTACGGTAACGGTACGGGATTGATTGCGGAAGAATTTTTAAGATTCAGGCATCGGTTAATTCCGTTTTTGTATACGGCAAACTATTTGACTCACGCGCAAGGCAAACCGCTTGTCGAGCCGCTGTATTACGAATACGCAAGCGAAGAGGCGTATCGTTATAGGGATGAATATCTTTTCGGAGGGCTTATAGTTGCCCCTGTGACCTCGCCTATAAAAGAAGACGGATACGCCCGCATTAACGTTTGGTTGCCGAAAGGTAAGTATACCGATATATTTACAAAAGAGGAATACTTTATAGAAACTGCCGGGGGCAAGGAGGGCGTTCTTTTGAGAAAACTCGAAAGTATTCCCGTGCTTGCTAAGGCGGGTACCGTGTTGCCTTTATCGCTCGATAACGGCAATTCGGTGAAAAATCCTGAAAAGCTTGAAATAAAGGTATATTCGGGAAACGGCAGATACACACTCTACGAGGACGGGGAAAACGGCGAGGAATATTTTACCGACTTAGTATTGACCGAAAGCGGAGGGCAAGTTGTCCTCGGCATTTTTGGACACGGCGACGCCGGAATAATTTCGCGAAACAGGACTTTAAGGATATGCTTTGAAAATATTTACGACGGAGTTGCGGAAGTTTACTGCGGCGGCAAACGCATTGATTGCGGCAAAGAGTATTTTGTGAATCTTACCGTTACGGTGAACTATGAACACGGTACGGAAATACGCGTTGTTGCAAAAGACAGGAAAACCGCTTTTGAAAATATGCTTTACAGAATGAAAAAAATTATGACGGAAGCGGAAGAAGACGTGTTTATCAAGGATAAATGGTATAACGAATTTATTAGGGCGGAAAACGCGTGCAAACTCGAAGAGCTGATAGTAAGTTCCGAACTTAAAGAAGTTACCAAAACCAAACTGAAAGAGATATTTTTTTGATATAAGCAGAAAATGATGGCAAGCGTTAGACTAAAGGACATATGCAAAGGTTATCCCAACGGACTCGAAGCGGTAAAAAGGCTTGTTTGAAGATTGCGGAATACTTTGCAACCGAAATGAACAGTCATTGCCTTGTAAACATTTGGATGACGGACGGATATAAGGACGTCCCCGCAGACAGATTAACGCCGAGATTGAGATTAAAAAAATCATTGGACGAAATACTTTCCGTCAAGTACGATAAGAAAAAAGTTATTGTAGCCGTTGAAAACAAAGTATTCGGCATAGGCGTTGAAAGCTATACGGTTGGCAGTATGATATGCACCCCAAGCTTACAGAAGAAGAACTTTTTGATTATATTAAAAGCAAAATATAGTGTTGCTTATTTTTTCTAAGCGGACATAGACATAGTTGCAAAAGTCGCAAAATTATTTCGAGTTTGAACGTCGATTCATGTGTGTGTTTAATAATGTGCGAACTCAAAGAGAAAAAATATGCGTTTTGTGTCGTCGAATTCATGATAAATATAAATCGTTGCTTTTTGCAGCGTTTTATAGCTTTCGGCGGGTGAAGTTCGGTTTCACCCCGCTATTTTTTGATTAAATCTACTTACGCAAATGGTGTATATATACGATAAAACAATTGCTTGTTTCCGTTGAATATGGTATAATTATAATAAATAAATCAAACAGATAAGGTTAAGTTATGGTTATTCGGAAAGAAGATACGGCGAGCAGAGTTGCAAGGCGAAAATACGAAGAGAAAAACAAAAAATTGCGTAAAGAAAAGAATGCGAATTTCCAGACGATGATTCCGAGAGAATTGTTTGAAGAAATCAACGTTTTTTTGACCGAAAAGGGTATGACTAAGGTTGATTTTATCAAAAAAGCCTTTGAGATAATGCAGAATAATCGGTAAAATGTTTTCGTATTAAATACAAATTCAGCGAGGGCGGTTTGTCGAAGAAAAATCGACGAGCCGCCCTTTATAATTGTTGTGCATTTTGATATTTTCACTTAAATTTTTTATTTTCGGATGGGTAACAGGTACGACAAATAATACATTGGGACAACATTATATTGCGAGTTATCGACAGTGGTTTTTGATTTTTTGCAAAATCACTATCGATAACTTGACTTTTTCTTTCGTTTTTGATACAGTAGAACCAAAGGAGATTCTTAGCATGGATTTGTATATCAGGGAAAATTATTTAAAAAAAATCCGTGGATTTTATCATGCGGACGATTTAATCAAGGTTATCACGGGAGTACGGCGTTCGGGAAAGTCAAGCCTGATGCAAATGATTGCCGATGAACTCAAATCTTCCGGGATCCCGGAATCTCAAATTATATATTTTGACCTTGACAAACGAGAATATAGAAACGTTGTTACGGCGGATAAGTTAGAAGCCCTGATTATGTCGAAATGCGTTACGGATGAGATGAAATATCTCTTCATTGACGAAGTTCAGAACGTCAAAGATTTTGAGACTGTTCTCAACGGTTTCAGGACGGAAGGCAATTGGTCTATTTTTATAACGGGATCTAACTCATATCTTTTAAGCGGAGAATTGGTTACAAAACTAACCGGCAGATATATAGAATTTGAAATTTTTCCGTTAAACTTTCAGGAATACGAGGGGATGAAAGCCTTTTTCGGCAAACCGATTAATTCTAATCCGATGATAGAACTTACGAACTATATTCTTGAAGGCGGCTTTCCGAGAGCAATTTTGTTTGACGATATGGCGGATAAAAGGAAGTACGTTCAGGGCGTTGTATCCGAAATTTTCGAGAAAGATATCCGTAAACGTTTGAAAATTAAAAACAAAGAGAGTTTCGAGACCGTTCGCAAGTATGTCATCAATAACTTCGGAGCAACTACAAGCCTGAATAATATCTGCGACGCAATAAGGAAAAACGGTACGCCTATCAATAGTTCTACCGTTTCAAAATATATAAAGGCGCTCATCGACGCGAAAATCTTGTATGAATGCCCACGCTTCGATATGAAGTCAAAGCGTTCTATTTCCGGAGAAAAGAAGTACTATCTTGCCGATCTGAGTTTTTATTATGCCGAAAACACGGACAACAAAATCAATTACGGACCGGTACTTGAAAATATTGTTTATATCTATGCAAAGTCGCTTGATTATTCGGTAAGCGTGGGAAGATTCGGCAAGTTCGAGTGCGATTTCATTGTTCGAGGAACGGATATGCAATATGCATATATTCAAGTGGCATACACAATCGCTTTAAGCAAGGAAACGGAAGACCGAGAATATCGTCCGCTTGAAAGTATAAAAGATAACTATCCTCGTTACGTTGTTACAACAGATTATCTTTTGCAACAGCGTAGCGGAATCAGAAACGTGAATTTAATAGACTTTATCTGTAAAAACGAGAAATTTTAAGCAAATGACAATGATTTTGTTATCGTAAAATTATAATGGGCGGTTTGTCGAAGAAAATCGACGAATCGCTTTTTATATGCGCTTTTTGTATCG
>ERZ1643249.1006-NODE-1006-length-29417-cov-6.926810_pt1 | contig 29417 bp, 28 predicted proteins | sample MGYA00579263_ERZ1643249 | MGnify/ENA primary metagenome ERZ1643249 (study PRJEB29033, sample SAMEA4952264) | chicken gut metagenome | biome: Broiler Chicken; feature: Gastrointestinal Tract; material: Caecum | place: Ireland | collected 2018 | study: Broiler...
ATCAGTCATAAAATGACAAAGTGCCATAATACCTGCTGATCATAGACTTGTCCTGCACATATGAGCCCACATCGTCCGGCCCATATCTGAGCAGAAAATAATCCATGTCATGCACCAGCTTGTAAATATTATTCGCATACTCCATTTCATGAGTTTCCGCTGCCAGTTTTGTATTGTCTATAATCTGCTGCAGATCATTTTGCAGATTTTCGTTATTTACGGTACTTTTCATATCTGCAAGCAGTTCTGCAAATGCCTCTGCGTCATAGTGATTTTCTGCTACGACAGGTGAACCGTACTTCGAATAGAATTCTTCTTCCTCTGTCTTTTCGTCATTGCTTTCTGTCTCTGTGCTTATCTCCGTCTCAGCAGATGTATTTTTTTCATCTGTCGTACACCCGGATAAAGCAATGATTGAAAGCAACAGTACGATGGTTACTGTTTTTTTCATTTTGGTTCACTCCGTTCTTTTTATTTTTCCTGCTGTATAATACATCCTGCAATATCCGGAAAAAGTAACATCCTATTTCATATTTTCTACAATTTTTATTAATTCTTCTGAATCCAGATTGGAATCAATAGAATACATCACCCCTTGCTCCTCAAAAATAACTGATTTATTCTCTCCATCCGTAAAATATACTTCCCTCTCTCCTATTTTCTTCTTTTCTGTATCTCCGTCTGTTCCTATCGTACCTGTTCCTGCTGCATCTCCATATTGAGCTGATACATTTACATATAGTTCCCCGTCGGTAAAATATGCCGAGATCCTGCACAAAGATCCGAAATCATATATTTCTCCCTGCTCCAGCGTAAAGTTTTCCGGCATATATTCAAAGTCAAGGAGTGAACATGACACCTGCTCTTTTGCTTCTTTCCATGAAGAAAAGGCAACCGGTTCACCGGTAAACTCTTCTATCTGAGTATCTGATTCCTGAGCTCCATATGCCATGTACCTTAAACTGTGGGCTGTCTCCTGAAAAATCTCAAATAAGGATTTATCTACCGCTGACACAGATATGGCATTTCCCGCTAAAAAGAGAATACAGAGAACTGCACAGGCTGCCACGGCCTTTTTTACGAATTGCAGTTTTCTACGGGAAAATGTAATTGTATACTTTTCTTCCTTTTCAGGACTGTAACCGTATTTACGATCAAATTCTTTAAAGAATTTTGATTTTTCCAAGCTTTCCGGAAGCTTGGTCTGCCCTTCCAGCCTCGCAATGATCTTGTTTATTTCACGTATTTTTTCTGTATCCATCTGAGCTGGTTCTTTCTCCAGTTCCGCTTCCAGCTCTTTATTCAATTCATCAATTAAAGCCTGATTCTTTTTCATTATCTGTTTCCTTCAGAAAATTTTTTATCTTTTCCCGTATTCTTTTCAGCTGCATTTTGACCGCGCCGATTGTCTTTCCCTTCTCTTCTGCGATATCTTCAATCGTTTTTCCTGTATAATAATAATCTTTCAGCAGCTCAATTTTTTCTGAGCTCAATATGTGGCTGTATTCGTTAAAAACAAGAAAATCATGCTCATCTTCCGATGAGAACTCCATATTTTCAATATCTTCCAAAGGTATCTGGCGCTTTTTCTGTTCAGAATCCAGCGCTTTCATTTTCATCAGTTTATATTTTGCTGTTTTGTATACCCATCCGCGATAACATTCATGAACCGCCAGTTTTTCCACATTTCTGCACACCTCCAGAAAAATTTCCTGCAGAATATCTTTTGCCATTTCTTCGTCGTGGCAGTGATTCCATATGTACCAGGCTATTTCTTCGTACATTTCATCACGTATTTTTAAAATCAGTCTGTTTGCTTCCTTTTTTGTCATTTTTTATTTCCTGCTCCCCATCAGCAGATATGCCGTATACTCTTCTCCCCTGTGGTATCCCAGCTTTTCCGCAAGTTCCGCGGAAATCTCCGTGTGCGCGTCCCAGCTTGGGTATAATCCTCTGTCCAGACATTCCAGGATCAGGCGGGCTGCGCAGGCACGGGCAAGTCCCTTTCTCCGATAGTCTTCCCTTGTATCTATCTCAATCTCTATGCCTTCCAGATAGCGGGAATAGGAAGAAGCCCCGCAGACCAGACGTTTTCCATGAAGCGCGGCGGTTCCCAGTCCCCATTTCTGATATGTTTCATAATCAGGAAACTGCGAAACCAGATCGCGGCTCCACTCCTGCTGCCTGCACTGATCGTAAAGCTCCTGATCGATCAGACGAAGCTCATACCCTTCCGGAAGCGCCGAAACCATCTCCTGCAGCCTTTCTCTTCCTTGCCCATCCCAGACATCCGGCTCTTTTTGGATCGCATAGCGTGTGATTCTTTCCGCCCGGGAGCCATAGACTTTTTTGATCAGATTTTCCCAGTCCGCATCCCGGGGAACGAGAATCTGAAATTCTTCCTTTTTCTCTGCTTTGCAGGGCGGCCGGTACAGAAGCAGTTCTTTCGATGGCTTTCCCGCAAGAAATACAAAATCCCCAAGTACGGCCTTCGCGGCTTCCGGTCCGGAAATTTGGATAGAGTCTGCAGCGTCCCCTGGATAATCCTCGTACAAATCTCCCATGACGCCCTGCAGGCAGGACCAGATCATGGTCTCTTCCCAGCCGTCGAAGAGAGGTTTTACCTGCTTTGTATCTGTCACTTTCCGTATCATATGACTTTTCTGTTTCCCTCTTTATTTCTTTTCTTTCTTCTGTTTTAGCTCTTTCAGTTCTCCTGTTTTATTCCTTTCGGATTCTTGCGTACATGTTCATATCCTGAACGCGGCCATTTTTCACTGCGTTGCTGCGCAGCACCCCTTCCAGCTGAAAACCTGCTTTTTCCAACACGCGGCAGGAAGCTGCATTATAAGCAAAGGGTTCCGCAAATATCCGGATGATGTCTGTCTTCTGAAAGACATATTCGCAGATCTGGCGGACCGCTTCTGTGGCAAAGCCTTTTCCCCAATAGGGCTCTCCAAGATAATAACCAAGCTCGGCTGTCCGGAAATGAATGTTTCCGCAGCGGACAGCTGATATGCTTCCGATCAGCTTTCCATCTGCCTCAATGGCAAAGGCAATGTTCTGATCGGGATCGGAGGCGAGCATCTCTGACAGAAATACCTTCGCGTCTTCTTCCCCATAAGGGAACGGAATACCATCCCGCAGATTATCCTGTACTTTTTTGTTATTGATGAGCTCTGCCAGCACAGGCGCGTCTGCCAGTGTCCATGCTCTTAGTCTGACTGCCATTTTCCACTTCCTCCTGTTATTTTTTAAAAGTTATCCACATTGTTTTCCGCTTTTATCAACCTGGCGTGAGTTTAACGTGATTTTTGCTCCAATCCGGACGGCTTTTGCGTCCTTCCCGTGTCCGATTTCCCATGTTTTCGCTATGGGAAGCTTTCCGCCGGTATATTGTTTTACCAGCTCTTCCACAGAAGGAGAGTACCCGTTTTTCTCCATCTCCGTAAAAGTTCCCAAAAGGATGCCGCCAATCTGATCGAAGACATGCAGCTGATTCAGCTGGCTTAGGTACGTGGCCATCTTGGGGACATCTCCGCCCAGAGCTTCCAGAAGAAGAATTTTTCCGTCCATATCCGGCCAGTATTCTGTTCCGGCGAGCTTTAGCAGACAGCGGATATTTCCGCCGATTAAAATTCCTTCCAGGCAATCCTGCTGGAGAAACTCATATGAGATATCAAATAACTCGTCTGTCCCTTCAAAAAGCGTGTTTTCAAAAGCCTCCGCGCGTATTTTTCCCTGATCGGAAATCAGGTTTCTTACTTGATAGAGCACGGAACTTCTGCCTGTTTTTGCGTAAATGGCATTGAGCACCGTGGTCAGATCACTGTAGCCCCAGAATTCTTTTCCGCTTTCCGCAATCCTGTCAAAATCCAGAAACGGCAGAATCTCATTTGCCAGATCGCCGCCCGATACATCAAAAATCACGCGAATTTCCGGATCGCGGTAAAAATTCATCAGACTTTCCGCCCGCTCTCTTCCTGTTCCGCTGAAAACGGAATGTTTCTGATAAAGAAAACTGCCAGGTACAGGCGTCAGGCCGGCCCCGCGCAGATAAGCTGACAGCTTTTCCATTGTCTCTTTTCTTTCCGGCGGCAGTCCATTGGAACAGCAGACGATTCCTGCTTTGCTTCCCACAGGGATTCCCTGCCTTTTCTTCTTTTCCCAGACCATCCGGTATTCCAGTTTTCCTGTATCTTCAGCGATCTGCCGCTCCTGAATCCGGAAGCCTTCCCGTTTATAAAAACGGACAGCCCTTTGATTCTCCGCAAATACATGCAGCTCCAGGCTGTCCTTCCGTCTCTTCACATAATCTGTCAGTTCTTTTCCAATCCCGTGGGACTGCCATGCTTCCGCCACAAAAAGACCGGCAATGTAGCCGCCGCTTAAACCTAAGAAACCAAGAATTTCTTCCTGCCCGTTTTCCTCAGAGCGCGCCACATAAACCTCCGCTTCCGGAAGAGCTTTTTCCACTTCTTCATAATGACTCTTCCAGTAATCCGCAGGCACAAAGCTGTGGGCAGTCTGATTCGTGTGGAGCCAGATCTCCATCACCCGCTCCAAATCTTTTTCTTCCAGTCTGTCTATCTTTACGCTAATCTTTTTCATTGTTCAATTCCAGCCTCATCTGATACCAGACTGCGCCTCCATGCACAGACTCTGATACTCCTTCGTTTACAAACCCAAACTTTGCATAATAGGGAATCAGCGCTTCCTTACAGGTAAGCACCAGACCCTTCCTCCCCTGTTTTTTTGCATCGGCGATGGCCTGTTTTAAAAGGGCGCCGGCGCAGCCTTTTCTCCTGTAAGCGGGAAGCGTATTGACGCCAAAAATCATCTGCCAGGCTCCGTCCTCCCGGTGCATGGCGGGCCGCTCATACATCTCATCTGTCAGATCTTTTTCCTCTGTAACCATTCCATCCACAAAAGATACGATTCTTCCCTGGTCGGATAAAAGCCAGAAATGATCGGGAAAACAGGACAGCCGCTCCCGGATACTGTCCCCGGAAGCCGCTTCTTCTGCCGGAAAACAGGCTCTTTCTATCTCTGCCAGGGCTTTCCAGTCAGAAAACACCGCGTTTCGAATCTCCATTGTTACTTTCTTCCCTTCCGCGCCGCATATTCCCCAGCTTCCTTCATCCATCCCATCAGCTCGCCGTCGATCTCTTCCAGACTGGAGACTACCACATGATGGGTCCATCTTCTGGGATAAGGCTCTGTAGCTACCGCGATCCGCGGCGATTCCACCTTGTGTTCCAGTCCGAAGGTCACAACGATATACACCTCCGGAAGCTCGCTTTTCTTCCGGACACGAAGCTGGGAGACGCAGCCGAACACCTTCGGATTCGTAAAGGTGATCTGGGTCTTCTGCACCCTTATCTGCACATTTTCGATTTCAGATAATATGCGCTCTTCCAAAGCTTCATAAAGAGGAACCGCGTCAGGCGTCTTCTCAAAGAAAAACAGAACCTCCTGATTCATACATTTACATCTCCTTCTCCGCTGCTTCGATCCGTTCTACGATACGCGCGCGCACGACTTTGGCAATCTCTGTAGATTTCATATCCTTATAATCTTCGTAGTAAAGGGGCTCCAGAAAATGCACCTGCACCGTCACCGGATGAATACTGTTCGTATCAAAGGCCTGATAGGAATTCAGCATCGCCACCGGAACAATGGGACAGCGGGCATTCATGGCGCATTTAAAGCTTCCTCCTTTGAAATCGCCGGGGTGGTTTCCGTTCTTGGACCGGGTTCCTTCGGGAAAGATCAGAAAATTGCGTCCCGCCTTCACCTCATCTGTCACGGAAAGAATGACCTTCAGAGACTGGCGCACATCATCCCGATCCATAAACTTGGCCTTCATAATCGCAAAGACCTGTTTCAGGAAAAAGATGTTTTTCACTTCAATCTTTGCCACTACAGAGAACGGTCTGTCACTGGCCTCAATAATGGAAAGCACGTCAAACAGTCCCTGATGGTTGGGAAAGAACACAAAGTTTTCTTCCCGGGGGATGTTCTCCTGCCCGTGCACGTCGATTTTCACACGGCCTCCCTTATTGGCATGAACCGTGATCTTTTTCAAAAGAGCATATTTCTTATCCTCGGGAATTTCATCCGTATGTTTCGCGTAATGGCAGAGCTGATACCACCACCAGGGAACAAACGGAAGATTGTAAAGCACCATTAAAATGATCCGCCACATAGTTTATCCTTCACTTTCTCTTAATGTCTCAAACTCAAGCTGCATCGATATCCGTTTTCCGGGAAGGCTGCTGCTGATAAAATCAATCATGATGCTTTGAATTTCATCTGAGTAGCTCCAGTATGGACTGGTGGTCAGAGGAATCAGATAGGTTCCCTCTCCGCCGTCAAAGATAAACCGGTGGCTCTCCTTGACGCCCTTTCCTTCATCCATAAAGTATACGACTCCTTCAAACCGCAGCTCTTCCTCAGAGCCGCTCTGATCCTCTACCGTAATCCGCAGGAAGGGGATCTCCATTCCGGACTGATTTTCGTCAAAACCATACAGAAAATAGTTTTCCTCTGCGGACAGAAGATAGGAATCTCCTTCCAGCTGTTCCGCGTTGGTATCCACCAGATTCATCTCCAGATCCAGATCTTCCGTCTCCTGCTCTTCCAGATATTCATTTCCCCACAGCAGAGGAAGCTTACCCAGACGTTCAATATGCATGATCTGGCCCAGTTCTTCATAGGCAGAATCAAACTGTCCTCTCACCTCGTCGCTGTTGGTCAGGAAAATAATATTTTTGTACTTACAGGGCGTGTAATTGGCCGCCAGATACTGATACAGATAGTAATTCCGGGTGCTTAAAGAGCCGGAATCATGAATCCACTCGGGAGATACCACGATAATCTCCGGCTGCAGCTCTTTCAGAACCTCGATGCCCCGCGTCTGCATCACCTTGTTATTGGTATTGTAGGTGCTGCTGAAAGGCATTAAATTTTCTTTGTTCAGAATATTATAATGCGAGAGCTGGTTGGTCATATCCACGAATTTCAGATCCGCGCAGAGATCATTTGCCAGCTCGTTGAGATTCATCAGCTCTTCCTTCTGATCTTCGGTAATATAAATATCACCAAGTCCTTCTATTCCTGTCTCCTCTGTATCCGCGTACATATATTCCTCTGAAATCTCTCCCACTTCAAACACATTCGCGGGCATAGCCAGAAGGTTTGATCCTTTGGACAGGACCGTGCAGACAAAGAGAAAGGCCGTCATAACTGCCGTCGTGATCGAAGGACGCCGGCGCAGATAAGGCAGAAAGATCATCAGGATCAAAAACAGGCTGCAGATCGTGGTCACGATCACGCCTCTCTCTCCGAACTGAGTCCGGACAAAGGTATAACGGACGATGATCAGATTAAAAATCACCAGGAAAACACAAGCGTATACCGCAGGCTTCTTTTCCTCCCCCTTCTTTCCGGCCAGATAGATCAGAGCTGCCAGCAGGGAAAATACAAAGCCAAAGGTGGCGTACCAGACATAAGGACTGGTGAGCTCTTCCATCAGCATATCTCCCGTGGTTTCCAGAATTGCCTGGGAATTTTCCACGATATAACGCAGAATCGCGATAAACATGGGGATAAAGCAGATTCCCAGGATCAAAAGGGGAAGATACCAGGGCAGAATCTTTTTTCTGACCTCCTTTTCATTCAGGCGCAGGAAAATCTTCCATCCCTTCTCATGGATGCCTTCCCAGAGCACCATGGGAAGGGCCGCCAGGGCGCAGGCTCCTCCGATGGAGGAATTCCAGGCAATGGAGAGAATGGAGATAAAGGTCCAGCACCAGAGCAGCATCGGAAAATTCTTTCGTATTTTCTTTGAAAATACGATCAGAATAAAGGGCAGGGCAAAGGCCCAGCGCACATAATAGTATTTGTCGCCAAACAGGGAAAACAGCAGGATGCAGAGAAGGCCTGCCAGCCTATTTTCCACAAAATAGTAATACACTGCTGCCATAATCACGGCAATGATCACACAGCCTATAATCATGGCCGGTTCAAAGGCCGCATAGGTTCCGTCAAACAGTCCATACCATACCGCCGCCTGAAAATAATCGCAGACGCCGTGGATCGGCATCGTATCCAGATAGGGAACAATTCCAAAATTCAGCAGCTGATGCAGAGGCTCCGAGAGTTCTCCATAATGATACATCTCCAGAGGCGTGCCGGAAATGGTGCCGCTGGGAAGCGTATAGGACGCAAACACAGCCAGAGAAAGAAAGCTGCTCAGCAAAATGACCGGCTTTTCTTTTTCTCTGTTTCTGATAAACAGCTTCCAGATATTATAGACGATCAAAATCCCGGCAAAGACAGACGCCGCCGTCTTCATTTTCCAGGAAACATAGAGCTGAATGATTTCTCCGTCCCGCAGATATTCATAGCGGGCAATCCACAGAAAACACAGCGGAAGAAAGAACTGGCTCCACTCCACCGCCCGTTTCATAATGTCTGTCTTTCCATGCTTCACATACTGAAAAGAGCAGATGCCTGCAGGGATCAGAAGAAGAATCTGAAGCACAGGAAATACCTGTTCCAGCCAGGAAACTCCTGCCGCCATCTGAATCATCTTACAGAGGACGGCCAGTGAAAATTCTGCAAAGATCAGCAGAAATACCACATATTCGAACTTCTCATATTTTTCATGAAAGCCTGCCCCATACTCTGTCCTTCGATCAATATTTCCCGAAAGCCATGTCACTTTTCTGGAAAGAAGGCTTAAAAGAACAGCAAACAATACAAAAAAGATCAAAATGCCGCCGATCACAAGATATGCCAGATTCATATCGCCCTGCTTATAGTATCCTGTCCAGGTCGTATAGCCCGTGACAAATTCTTCATATTCCGGCGTCCGCTGATACTGGACCCGCATAATCAGCCAGGAAGTCAGGGCTGTGGCCAGAAGAGACAGAAGCGCTGCGCATACACAGATTTTCTGTGAAAAATATTTCTTCATAATCTTACCGTTCCTCCGCATTTTTTCTGATACGTTCTTTTTTTGATCGTATCTTTTCTGCTGTCAGCTTTTTCAGAATATCCGAGGCCTCTGCAAGTCCTGCAGCCGCACAGGGAAGCAGACACACAAAATAGGGGAAGATATACTGAGATTTTGCTTCCCACAAAGTATGGAAAAAGAACCCGCCCAAAATCACCACGGACAGGAAAAGCTGCTCCATGCTCCAGCTTTTCTTTCGTTTCCACAGAAGAAACAGCACGGCCCCGTAGACCAGACTCTGAAAAAGATTCATGTATTCTTCCAATACGGTATAAAGCTTTCCGTCATAGATGCTCTGCACAATCCGGGAAAATTCCCCGCTGTGAAACTGATTGACCCAGAGAGCCTCGCAGGTGGGCTCGTTCCACTGGGACACTGTCTTTTTATAATAAAAATTCAAAGCATAAGCCGGATCATTTTTAAATTTTTCCAGAGAGTCCGCAATGGAAGCCCTTGCGATGGCATCGCTTTCTTCCTCGTCGCAGCCGGTCTCCAGAAAGGTGTTGTAATTAAATTCGTTATACCAGCCTTCCGCCCGTTCGCCTTCCTGCATTCCCATGGCAACCCAGAGCGTCTTCGGCATGCCGCTTCCAATCTCCATGCCGGAACGGTATTCGTAAAACGCGGTCAATCCCCGGTTCAGTCCTGCAAAGGCCAGAACCAGGATCACAGCGGCCAGGACAGCCTTCCAGCTTTTCTTCTCCAGAGCCTGATACAGCAGAAGAATCACCATGGCCACAAGAAAAATACTGTAATTATTTTTTACCAGAATTGAAATTCCTATCAGAATACTGGAAAGAACGGCATAGCCGATCCTTCCCTTTTCCAGAAAAACAAGCAGAACATAAAAGGCAGCCAGAGCAAAGGCCAGTCCCAGCATAATCCCATACAGAAACGTGGTATAAAGAATGATCTGAACACAGCACGCGGAGCCGATCAGCACCAGACAGTCCGCCTTCCGGCTGTGAAACTGCCGGTCCGTGATCCTATAAAGCAGATATACCACGGCTCCATTTGCCGCCGCCGTCAGATAACGAAAGGCGTCCCAGTTCTCTCCGCCCGTAATCCGGTAAAGAGCTTCCAGAATCGCCGCAAGCCCCAGCTGATTGGGATAAATCTGCATGTATTTTTCCGGCTCAAAAAACAGAAAGTTGTTCTGGGTCATCAGATACGACACCCAGGAAACCGCCTTCTGATCGGCTTCCGGATAGGTGTGGCTCACTCTCACCCAGAGAATGCTGACAGCGATCACAAACAGCACCGCCGCTGCCGCCAGCCCTTTGACCGGTATCTTTTCCAGAATTCCTTTTGCATTCAGAAAGACCAGAACAGCCAGAACAAGAAAAATAAATATCAGATTTATCAGTATATTGTCCATGCGGTATCTTGGGTGTTCCCCATAAAAATCCGCCTGATTAAAATATGCGGTGCTTACAAGGCTTACGGCCGTCAGAAAAAAAATAAAAATCAGAGACAGCCAGAATACGGTGCCCTTCGCTCCCCGCAGAATCAGATTTTTCATTGAGATCTCCACAACTTTGCATATTCAAAATAATTATAGTATAAAGTCAGCCTTTTGTCACCTGTGCATTTCCAGCTTTCCCGGGAATGGCCGCTCATAAACCGCATGGGAAAGCCCGGGAACGCTGCTTTTACAGTGTCCCCGGGCTTTGTGTCTCTCTGTTATTCTTCCGCAGTCAATGCTTCATATCTCTCTGCCGCCTGTACCCCAAGATAACGGGACAGGTTGAATTTTCGAACTCCCAGATCTTCATAGCCTCGGATCTTCTCAAAATAATCCTGCAGCATCTCATCTGCCAGCTCTGTCCTCTCCACATTTTCGGCGGCCGCATCTGCGTAGACGCCTGCGGCGTCGGCAGAAAGCGTCATCAGATAGGAATTCTCATAAGTGATGTCCAGCCCGCGCTGCGCGATATTATATTTCGCGATCAGAGCGTCCATATGACTCAGAGAAAGCAGCACATATACGATCGTGATAACCGCTATGCTGAACCGGAACAACGGAAATTCCTTTTTATAGATATTCCGTATCATTCCGCCCAGGATCACAGCGATGGCCAGAAGGGCCGCCAGCACAAGCACCCGGAGTCTGGTGAGGCCGTAAGCCTCAATGTACAGATACATTCTGCAGGCCGATGAAATCATCATGATATATGTGCAGCCTGAGATAAAAGTCAGAAGGATCTTCAGAGCTTTACTGTTCCGGAAAAGCTCCAGGCTGAGCAGGACAAGGGCCAGATTCAATATACTCACAAACAGAAGCTGGAAAAATCCTTCTCTTGCAAAGCCGCTGTAGGTATAGTCTGAAGGAAGCGTAAGTCCTCCGGTAAAAAGATAGGAGATCTGAATCAGGCAGAAAAGCAGATAGACAGCTCCTATCACAGAGAGCGCCGTAACTGCGGTCACCGGCTCCAGACAGCGCAGCTCCTTCTGTTCTTCTCTTATCTTTCTCTGCTGTACCGCAGAGATAAGGGCAAAGAAAAAGAGCACTCCCCAGCAGAACATCAGAAGAATTGAAATCAGATTTTCCGGTACCGCAATCTGAATGAAAATCAGATTGAAGATGCGGTCGATCAAATCACCGAATACCGGGTCCGCCGAGGCAAGAAGAGGCAGGATAAAACAGAGAAGCAGAAGCGCAATCAGAAGCCCCAGTACTACATAAAGAACCTTTGATTCTTTTTTCTCTGCGCTTCCGTCCTTCTTCTTTCCGGCAGACAGACGGCCCACTGTCTTGAATACAGCCGGAACATTTTCCGCCACGGAAAGGGCAAATTCCAGAAGAGCCGCCACATATTTCAGAAAACTCCATTTCTTATCACTGTAAGAATTGTGGACAAAAAGTACGGCGTACAATAGAAAGCCCGCTGCATTGTTAAAAAATACGATCATCTCATTATCCGTAAGAAAACTCGACAGTCCCAGCAGAAAAATCGCAGCCATATAAAAGATCGAACTTTTCTTCAGTTCCCTGTTTTCTTTTTTCAGAAAATACAGATACAGTCCCAGAAGTCCTGCCGTATAAAGCGGATACGTGATACCCATGATATTATCATACAGACAGAACACATAAAATGCTGAAAATAAAACGATAATTTTCAGAAAAAAGGGTGCATTTTCCCAGACCGCAGGTTTTCCTCCAGTCTCTTCCGTCTTCGTTATTCTGTTTTCTTCCATCTTCCAATCTCCTCCTTTTCTTCCCGCTGTTCAGCCGGGAAGCTTCTATTTTTTGTCTTCCGTCTCTTCTTCGTCCTCTACGTACTCCAGAATATCTCCGGGCTGGCAGTTCAGCGCTTTGCAGATGGCGTTCAGCGTAGAAAAACGCACTGCCTTGGCCTTATTATTTTTCAGAATGGACAAATTCGCCATGGTGATATCCACCTCTTTGGAAAGCTCCGTCAGGCCGATTTTTCTTTTTGCCATCATCACATCCAGATTAATCACAATTGACATCCGCGTTCCTCCTATATGGTCAGATCATTTTCCAGCTTGTAACTGACCGCCTGATCAAAAACTCCCGCAAGGACCTTGCTGAAAAGTCCCGCAATCAGAAATACCAGAATAATTACAAGCGTCGCAGGCGTAATGATTATAAAAAGCCGGATGATGCTGATTCCCATAATGCAGAAACTGCAGGTTCCCATCTTTCTTAAGCTTTTTACGTTTTCCTCTACAAAGCAGTCTTCCTTCAGAACCGTAGCAAACATTCTGCGCAGCTCCCGGACAATCAGAACCGCAAAGATTCCTGAGATAAAAAACAGCGCCAGCATCGGGTAATAAAAGATCTGATAATGGGGAAAATAATTTCCGATAAATTTCAGCGAGAGGGGCAGCGTCAGACAGGCCGCGATCCCTGCGTAAAACATAAAATCAAGAATTCCTTTGGTCAGCTTTGCAAGCTTCATATCTCTCATAAGCCCTCCTGTCAAAAACCTTCTTTTTCTGAAAATCAAGCGATCCGCAGGCGGAACTCTCTTGTCTTATATAAACAAAAGAATGCAGTTACCCCCTGTTTCCAGTTGATAACTGCATCATAGCACATTATTTATTGAAATTCAATATATTTTTATTGTTTTTCAATAATATATTTGATTTTTACGAACCGGAGACTGCCGGTTCTGTTTCTTTGAGGGTTATTTCTCAGAACTTACTTCTGATCGGAATCCTCAGAAGCGCTGTCTTCAACCCTCTGCTCTTCTTCCTCAGACTCCGCGTCCTCATCATCCTTGTTGCTCTGCTCCCGTACCTTCGCTATGCCGGCAATGCTTACATTCTCAGAATCCACATTCATCAGCTTCACGCCGGAGGCGATACGTCCTACCACAGAGATTCCGCTGCAGGGAATCCGGATAATGATTCCTTCGGTAGTGATGAGCATGACTTCATTGTCTTCGTTAACCGCCTTGGCTCCTACCACGTTTCCGGTTTTCTCGGTAATCTTATAACATTTTACGCCTTTACCGCCGCGGTTCTGAGCTGTAAACTCTTCCATTTTTGTAAGTTTTCCAAGTCCGTTTTCCGACACGACCAGAAGATACTCTCCCTGGGTGTGTACCTGCATGGCCACAACTTCATCCTGATCTGTCAGATTCATGCCGATTACGCCCATGGACGCCCGGCCGGTAGCTCTTACATCTGTCTCATGGAAGCGGATGCACATTCCAAACTTGGTAATCAGGAAGACATCCTGATGGTTGTCCGTATATTTGACTTCGATCAGTTCGTCATTTTCCCGCAGATTGATAGCCAGAAGACCTGTCTTCTTCACATTGGCATATTCCTGAATGGAGGTCTTTTTCACCAGTCCGTTCCGGGTAGCCATAAAGAGATACTTGCCGTCGTTGTAATCCCGGATGGGGATGACGGCCGTAATCTTCTCGCCGGGCTGCAGAGACAGAAGGTTGATGATTGCCGTTCCTCTTGAGGTTCTGCTGGCTTCGGGAATTTCATAGGCCTTCAGCCGGTATACCTTTCCGGTATTCGTAAAGAACATCAGATAATTATGGGTGGAAGTCATCATCAGATCCTCGATATAATCATCACTGATGGTCTGCATGCCCTTGATGCCCTTGCCGCCGCGGTTCTGGCTGCGGAAATTATCCATAGTCATCCGCTTGATGTAGCCCAGATTCGTCATGGTAATCACCACATCTTCCTCGGGGATCAGGTCTTCCATGGAGATGTCGAACTCATCATATCCGATATGAGTCCGGCGCTCGTCTCCGTATTTGTCGGAGATTACCTGAATCTCCTCCTTGATGACTCCAAGAAGCTTTTTCTCGTCTGCAAGGATTCCCTTTAAGTAATTAATCTGCTCCATGAGATCCTTATATTCTGCTTCCAGCTTTTCGCGTTCCAGACCTGTCAGAGCGCGCAGACGCATGTCTACGATAGCCTGTGCCTGCACATCATCCAGGGCAAAACGCTCCATCAGTCCCTGCTTTGCCTCCTGGGTGGAACGGGAGCCCCGGATAATCCGAATTACTTCGTCAATATTGTCAAGGGCAATCAGCAGACCCTGTAAAATATGGGCCCGCTCTTCGGCCTTGTTCAGCTCGTATTTTGTACGGCGCGTCACTACATCTTCCTGGTGAAGCAGATAATATTTCAGCATATCAAGAAGATTGAGGACCTTCGGCTCGTTGTTCACGAGGGCCAGCATGATCACGCCATAGGTATCCTGAAGCTGGGTATGCTTGTAAAGCTGATTCAGAATCACATTGGCATTCACGTCTTTTCTCAGCTCAATATTGATCCGCATACCTTCCCGGCTGGACTCGTCTCCGATATAGGTGATGCCGTCGATCCGCTTTTCCTTTACCAGATCAGCGATTTTTTCGATCAGACGCGCCTTATTTACCATGTAGGGAAGCTCCGTCACCACAATACGGCTCTTTCCATTGCTCATGGTCTCTATATTCGTCACCGCGCGCACCCGGATCTTTCCCCGTCCGGTGCGGTAAGCCTCTTCAATTCCTCTTGTCCCCAGAATCTCCGCTCCTGTGGGAAAATCAGGTCCCTTCACGATTTTCAGAAGTTCTTCTATGGTGGTATCCCGATCTTCCTCAATCCGGTTATCGATCAGTTTGACTACTGCCTTAATGACCTCTCGCAGATTATGAGGCGGAATATTGGTAGCCATTCCCACGGCGATACCCGTCGTTCCATTCACAAGAAGATTCGGATAACGGGAAGGAAGCACAGAAGGCTCCTTCTCTGTCTCATCAAAGTTCGGCACAAAGTCTACGGTATTCTTATTGATGTCCGCCAGCATCTCCATGGAGATCTTGCTTAAGCGGGCCTCTGTATAACGCATGGCCGCCGCGCCGTCTCCATCCTCGGAACCGAAATTTCCATGGCCGTCCACCAGCGGATAGCGGGTAGACCACTCCTGGGCCATATTAACCAGAGCCCCATAGATGGAACTGTCTCCGTGGGGATGGTATTTACCCATGGTATCACCGACGATACGGGCGCATTTTCTGTGCGGCTTATCCGGACCGTTGTTCAGCTCAATCATGGAATAAAGAACTCTTCTCTGTACGGGCTTTAAGCCGTCCCGGACATCCGGAAGGGCACGGGCCGCGATTACGCTCATGGCATAATCGATATAAGAATCCTCCATGGTCTTTTTCAGATCCACGTCATGGACTTTATCAAAAATATTGTCTTCCATTCCTTTTCCTCTCCCCTGCTTAGATGTCCAGGTTCTTTACAAATTTGGCGTTTGTCTCTATGAATTCCCGTCTCGGCTCTACCTTGTCTCCCATCAGAGTGGTAAAGGTCAGATCGATTTCCGCGGAATCCGTATCATCCATAGTCACACGCTTCAGAATCCGGTGTTCCGGATCCATCGTAGTCTCCCAGAGCTGATCGGCGTCCATCTCGCCCAGTCCCTTATAACGCTGGATCTTATTATTCTGATCTCTTCCCACCTCATCCAGGATAGAAGCAAGCTCCTGATCGCTGTAGGCATACCAGACTTTCTTGTTCTTTTCCAGCTTGTAAAGGGGCGGCTGAGCCAGATACACATACCCTTCCCGGATCAGATCCGGCATAAACCGGTAGATAAAGGTCAGAAGCAGCGTACTGATATGAGCTCCGTCCACGTCGGCATCCGTCATCAGAATGATCTTGTGGTAACGCAGCTTTGATATATCAAAATCATCATGGATTCCCGTTCCGAAGGCCGTGATCATGGCTTTAATCTCTGCGTTCCCATAGATTCTGTCCAGTCTTGCCTTTTCCACGTTCAGAATCTTTCCCCTTAAGGGAAGGATCGCCTGCGTGGCTCTGGAACGGGCCTTCTTTGCGGAGCCTCCCGCGGAATCTCCCTCCACGATATAGATCTCGCAGTTTTCCGGATTCTTGTCAGAGCAGTCCGCCAGCTTGCCCGGAAGAGCCATACCGTCCAGGGCTGTCTTTCTTCTCGTCAGATCCCGGGCCTTTCTCGCGGCCTCCCTGGCCCTCTGAGCCAGGATGGATTTGTCCAGGATCACCTTTGCCACAGCAGGATTCTGCTCCAGGAAAATCATCAGCTGCTCAGAAACCACATTGTCTACAGCTCCCCTGGCTTCGCTGTTCCCCAGCTTCTGCTTGGTCTGACCCTCAAACTGGGGTTCGCCGATCTTGATGCTGATGATCGCCGTCAGTCCTTCCCGGATATCATCTCCGTTCAGGCTGGGATCGCTGTCCTTCAGAAGCTTGTTCTTTTTTGCGTAATCGTTAAAGGTCTTTGTGAGGGCGTTTTTAAAACCGGTCATATGAGTTCCGCCCTCAGGCGTATTGATATTATTTACAAAGCTGTAGCAGTTCTCCGTATAGGAATCGTTATGCTGCATGGCCACTTCCACATAGACGTCATTGACCATGCCCTCGCAGTAAATAATCTGATCATAGAGAGCTGTCTTGGACCGGTTCAGATACTCTACAAACTCTTTGATTCCGCCTTCATAGCAGAATTCTTTCTTATGCTGCGGTTCCACCCGGTCATCCCGCAGAATAATATTCAGTCCTCTGGTAAGGAATGCCATCTCACGCAGACGGACTTTCAGCGTATCATAATCAAATACGGTTTCCTCAAAAATCTCCTTATCCGGCAGGAAGGTCACCATAGTTCCTGTCTCTTCCAGATCACAGTCTCCGATCACCTTCAGCTTATCAACCACATGGCCTCTCTCATAGCGCTGGAAATACACTTTTCCCTCGCTGCGAATCTTTACCTCCAGCCACTCGGAAAGGGCGTTTACCACAGAAGCGCCCACACCATGCAGGCCTCCGGATACCTTGTATCCCCCGCCGCCGAATTTTCCCCCGGCATGAAGAACCGTAAAGACTACCTCCACAGCCGGAATTCCGGCCTTGTGGTTGATGCCTACCGGAATTCCCCGTCCATCGTCCACGACTGTGATGGAATTGTCCGGATTGATCGTGACATCGATATTTTTGCAGTAGCCTGCCAGTGCCTCATCTACAGAATTATCTACAATCTCATATACCAGATGATGAAGTCCGCGGGCGGAGGTACTTCCAATGTACATACCAGGTCTTTTGCGGACAGCTTCCAGTCCTTCCAGGATCTGAATTTGATCTGCTCCATATTCTGCACTCATTTTCGTTCCTCCCAGCAACTAATTTTAATCATATTCCTGCGGCCTCATCAGCAGGTGATTCGGCCTGTAATACATAATTACCTAATTTTCACAGATAACAGATCCTTCAACCACCTTAAATATCTTATTGATCGAAAATCTGTGACCTACAAACTCATCCAGACCCGTGCAGGTAATCAGAGTCTGGATATCATGAATACTGTTCAGCAAATAGTTTTGCCTGTTCTGATCCAGTTCAGACAATACATCGTCAAGAAGCAGCACAGGAGTATCCCGTATCACCTGCTTCACCAGCTCTATCTCAGACAATTTCAGGGAAAGGGCAGCCGTGCGCTGCTGTCCCTGGGAACCGAATTTCCGGATATCCACGCCGTCCGCCTCAAACAGCAGATCGTCCCGGTGGGGGCCCGCGTTTGTAGTCTTGAGCCTGATATCCTTTTCCCGGTTCTGCCTGATCACTTCATAAAGTTCTTCTCTGGAAACATTTTTTTCATAGGAAATCCGGAGGTTTTCTCTTCCTCCTGACAGATTCCGGTGAATTCTCTGAACGATTTCACCAAGAGACCTGATAAAATCTTCCCGCCCCTCTATGACTTTCTTTCCGTACTCCGCAAGCTGCAGATCCCATACGTCCAGCGTATCGATCAGTTCCGGTCGGAACGAAAGATCCTTTAACAGTCTGTTTCTCTGAACAAGAATGCGGTTATAACCGGAAAGCTGATGCAGATAGACTTTATCCAGCTGACAGAGTTCCATATCCAGAAACCTTCTGCGCTCAGCCGGGCCCTGCTTGATGATGCTTAAATCCTCCGGAGAAAAAAATACAAAATTTGCGATTCCGAAAAGCTCGCTGGCTTTCCGGATGGGCACCCCGTTGATGGCGATTCCCTTCGCCTTGTTCTTTTTCAGATGAATATCAATCTGATATTCCAGTTCTCTCTTTTTTACGAAGGTGCGCAGGTGCGCCTCTTCCTCGCCGAAATAAATCATATCCCGATCACGGCTGCCCTTATGGGATTTTGTAGTCCCGCTTAAATATACGGCCTCCAGGATATTCGTCTTTCCCTGAGCGTTATCTCCGTAAAAAATATTTGTTTTTTCGTCAAATAAAAGCTTCAGTTCCCTGTAATTGCGGAAATTCTTCAGCTCCACAGACTCCACAATCATACGATCTTATAATCCTGTCCGGCATAACGGAAGACATCGCCCTTATGAAGCTTGCGGCCCCGCCGCTCTTCGACCTCTCCGTTAACCTCCACATTTCCGTCCAGGATCTCATATTTGATATCTGAACCACTGTCCAGAATCCCGGCCAGCTTCATGGCCTGGCCAAGCCGGATAAATTCATCCCGGATCGCAACCTCAATATATTCCATGAATCTTTCTCCTTACACGGAAGCGCTGTTAAAATTAACCGGCAGGATCAGATAGATGTAGGTCTGATTCTCGTCCCGGATAAAGCAGGGCGCTTTCGGATTTACAAGATACAGAGTCACCATTTCATCGTCGATAACCCGGAGCGCGTCGATCAGGAATTTGGGATTGAAACCGATCAGAATATCCTTTCCTTCCTTTTCGATTACGATCTCTTCGTTCATGGTGCCAAGTCCTGACGTGAGCTTCAGGCGCATCTCTCCGTCAGTAATCTGAATGATGATCGGTTTTTTGTCGTTTTCCCGGATCAGCAGCGTAGCGCGGTCGATACAGCTTAACAGCTCTTTCTTATTGACCTTTACCTTCGTCTCATAATCTGTGGAAAGCATCTGCTCAATCCGAAAATACTCTCCTTCGATCAAACGGGATACCACGGTCGTCTCATCAAACTCAAATACAATATGGTTCTTTGTGAAAAACAGATTTACCAGAGCATCCATCTCTCCGGACAGAATCTTGCTCACTTCGATCAGAGTCTTTCCCGGAACGATCACTTTTCTGGGCTGGTATTCCTCTTTCAGCTCCAGGTTTCGGATGGATACCCGGTGGCCGTCCAGGGAAACCACTTTCAGACGATTTCCATCGATCTCAAAAAGTTCGCCGGTCATCATCTTATTATTCTCATTATCAGAAATAGAAAAAATGGTCTGTTTAATCACTTCCCGCAGAGAAAACTGGGATACCACCACAGGCTCTGCTTTTTCTATATAGGGAAGGTAGGAAAAATCCTCTCCTGATTTGCCGGCAATGCTGAATCTGGCTTTTTCACAGGTAATCTGCATCTGGAATCCGGCGTCTGTCTCAATGGTAACATCATTATCCGGAAGCTTTCTCACGATCTCGGAAAAGATCTTGGCGTCAATGGCAATGATTCCCTTTTCCTGAATATCTCCTTCGATGACAGTCTCAATACCAAGTTCCATATCATTGGCTGTCATTTTGATCTGTCCGGTGGAAGCATCGATCAAAATACATTCCAGAATAGACATGGTTGTCTTGGATGGAACTGCTTTCAGGACAATGTTAACACCTTTTAATAAATCTGATTTTTTACAGATAAACTTCATGATGTGTATAACTCCTTTCCTCCACCTTCCGGGGGCGCATATGTATATATAAATAATTAAATCCGTCGTATTCGTAGTAGGGGCTGTGAATATGTTGAAAACTGGTCTCAGGCCCTGTAAATACCGAAGATCCGGCAAGGATAACTGTGTGAAAAACCGCTGTATAACCGGCCGTAAAACCCCGGGGTTTTACACATGCCTGAAACGGCGGATCAGTTTTCCCCACAGGATCAACACCCTGTCCACATGAGAATGTTGATAAATCCTGTAAGGCTGAAATTCTTTCTCAGTTGGGGTTCAGTTTCTTTTTGATCGTACTGATCAGACGGCTGGTGGAATCATTGGACTGAAGCTCATGCTCGATTTTCTCCGCTCCATGCATGATGGTCGTATGATCCCGGCCTCCCAGAATCTCACCGATCTTTTTATAGGTAGTTCCGTTTTCCTTGCAGAGATACATAACGATCTGCCGCGGATAGACGATGCTTGCAGTACGCTTATTTCCGCGGATGTCGTCAGGACTGATATGAAAATGCTCCGCAACCACTTCAATAATCAGATCCGGCGTGATCTTCCGGTTTTCTCCCGGTGAAATAATGTCCTTGATGGCTTCTTCTGCCAGAAGCATGTCGATAGGCCGCTTTTCCAGGGTGGAAAGAGCGATCAGACGGTTGAAGGCGCCTTCCAGTTCACGGATATTGGATTTGATATTGGTGGCAATATAGGTAATGATATTATCGTCGATCTGGTAGCCTTCCAGTTCTTCTTTTTTGCGCAGAATGGCCATCCTGGTCTCAAAATCCGGAGAAGATACGTCTGCGATCAGTCCGCATTCAAAACGGGTGCGGAGACGCTCCTCCAGGGTCTCGATATCCTTCGGAGGACGGTCGCTGGAGATGATAATCTGCTTATTCGCGCTGTGAAGGGCGTTGAAGGTATGGAAGAATTCTTCCTGAGTACTTTCTTTTCCTATAATAAACTGTACGTCGTCGATCAAAAGCACGTCAATATTCCGGTATTTCTCGCGGAAACGGGTCATACCGGAGGGATCGCCGATTCGAAGGGTCTCGATCAGTTCATTGGTGAAATACTCACTGGTAACATAGAGAACCTTCATGGATGGATTTTCTTTTAATATGTAATTTGCGATGGCGTGCATCAGGTGGGTCTTACCCAGTCCTACGCCTCCGTGCAGGAACAGCGGGTTGTACACATTGCCGGGCGTCTCCGCTACAGCCAGGGAGGCGGCGTGGGCAAATTTGTTGTTGCTTCCGACTACGAAGGTGTCAAAAGTAAACTTCGGATTGATATTTGATTTTCCGTAGTCAATATTTGCCGTGCTCTGAACGGCCGCGCTGTCTTTCGAGTGCTTGTCTGAGGCAGTTTTCTGTTCTGCCGCTTCTTTTTCTGTAATAAACTCCACCTCGTATTTTTCGCCGGTAAACTCTGCGATGGCTACAAAGATAGGAGTCTTGAATTTGGAATTCAGATAAGTGATCATCTGTTCGCCCATGGGAACAATGATTTTTACCACATGATTTTCGGCGCTGTGCACCTTCAGAGGAAGAAGCCAGGTTTCAAAAGACACGTCTGACAGCTCATGCTCTTTCCGGACATGCTCCAGAATCTCGTTCCAGTTTTTTTCTATCAAGTTCATTCTTATATCTCCTCAATGCCCGTAAAAGAGCAATTTATCCTATGATTTATAATATACCAAATTACGGGTGTGATCAAGTAATGAATTAAATTTCCAACGAAAAGACACAAGGTTGTCCACTTGTTATCCACATCTTATCCACATCTTGTGGATAAATATTCTGGTCCTACAAGATATGACGGAGGGAAGAAGAAAAAGAAAAATACTGCCAAATTGCTTGACTTTGCGGGATTTTATGAATATAATTGAAATGATGTTTTTTAGATAGGAGGTGCCAGAGACGATGAAAATGACATTTCAGCCGAAGAAAAGATCCAGATCTAAGGTTCACGGATTCAGAGCCAGAATGAGTACAGCTGGTGGAAGAAAAGTATTAGCAGCCAGAAGATTAAAAGGAAGAAAGAAGTTATCCGCGTAGGCCGCATATATGTGGCCTATTTTCCTATGTACTTTGTAACTGTTCAGTATCTTCACAGTTACATGGCGGCAGAAGTCCGGAGGATACATGAAATATCCGCATTCAGAGTCTTTAAAAAAGAACCGGGATTTTCAGCTTTTATATAAGGAAGGAAAATCCCGCGCAAATCGTTATCTCGTGCTCTATGTGAAAGAAAACGGGATGGAGAAGAATCGTTTTGGTGTTTCTGTCAGTAAAAAAGTGGGGAACAGCGTAGTCCGCCACAGAATCACCAGATTGATTCGGGAGAGTTACCGGCTGCATGAAGACATGTTCAATAGTGGTTTGGATATGGCAGTCATCGCAAGGGTCAGCGCAAAGGGAAAAAGCATGGATGAAATCAGCAGCGCGCTGCTTCACTTGGGAAAGCTTCAGGGAGTCATCAAAAAATGAAAATTGTATTGATCAAATTGATTCAATTTTATCAAAGATATCTATCGCCGTTGAAACGTACGAAATGTCCTTATTTTCCCAGCTGTTCTCAGTATGGTCTGGAAGCCATCCAGAAGTACGGAGCCCTGAAAGGCGGTCTTCTGGCTGCCTGGAGAATTCTAAGGTGCAATCCGTTTTCCAGTGGTGGATATGATCCCGTACCATAAGGAGAATTGAAGGAGGATTTTTTCATTGACAGGTTTGTTTTTGACAAAAAATGCGACGCCTATCCTGGGGCAGTTTGCGTCTATTTTGGGCTGGCTGATTAACGCGATATTTAATCTGCTGGATTCTATCGGAATTCCGAATGTAGGACTTGCAGTTGTTCTTTTTACGATCATCATTTACACCCTGATGCTGCCGCTTACCTATAAGCAGCAGAAGTTTTCACGGATGTCTGTCCGGATGAATCCGGAACTGCAGGCGATTCAGAAAAAATATAAGGGTAAGCAGGATCAGGTATCCATGCTGAAGATGCAGGACGAGATGAAGGCCGTCTACGCGAAATATGGCACATCTCAGACAGGAAGCTGCCTGCCTCTTCTGATTCAGCTGCCTTTCCTGCTGGCTGTATACCGGGTGGTATACGCAATTCCGGCTTACGTGGATAAGGTAAGAGCCGCTTATTATCCGCTGGTTACAGAGCTTCTGAACAGCGCCGGCGCGCAGGATTTTCTGACCAATCTTACGAGCGCGGCTCAGTTTTCCAGACAGGAATTCAACGAAAATACGATCATTGATATTTTGAATAAAGCATCTACCGCGGAGTGGGACTCCCTTGCGTCCAATTTTCCGGATTTGAGTGGAGTAATCGATCAGGCAAGAAATGTCCTGGAAGGATTTAATAATTTCATTGGCCTGAATATTTCCAATTCTCCCTGGTTCAGCATCCAGCAGTTCTGGTCTGAGGGAGCTTATCTGTTAATGATCGTAGCTCTTCTGATTCCGATTCTGGCAGGTCTGACTCAGTGGATCAGCGTTCGTCTGATGCCTCAGGCTGCGGCGAATGTGAGCACGGCTGATGGAAACGGCGAGGATATGATGAAATCCATGCGTATGATGAATAATTTCATGCCGCTGATTTCCGTATGGTTCTGCTTTACGCTTCCCGTCGGCGTGGGTATTTACTGGGTAATGAGTGCTGTGGTCCGTACAGTCCAGCAGCTTGTGATCAATAAGTATCTGGAAAAGATGGACATTGATGAAGAGATTAAGAAGAATATCGAAAAATATAACAGAAAACGTGAGAAGGACGGACTCCCGCCGGAAAGATTGAATAATGTGGCGCGGACAAGTACAAGATTGGTAGAACCGAATTATACAAAGAAACGTGAGATTACTTCGGAAGAACGTCAGAAACAGATTAAGGATTCTACGGAGTATTATAAGAGGGGCGAGGCAAAACCCGGAAGCCTTGCCGCAAAAGCGAGAATGGTGGAGCAATATAACGAAAAAACGAAGAAAAAATAGGGAACGGGGGGTTTTCAGATAATGGAAGAAAGTATTCAGGTTTCAGCGAAGACAGTGGAAGACGCAGTTCTGGAAGCTGCGATACAGCTTGGAACCACAAGAGATAAAGTAGATTATGAAGTAGTTACCCCGGGCAGTTCAGGATTTCTGGGAATTGGAAGTAAAAAAGCAGTTATCAGAGCCCGTAAAAAGACGGATGCAGAGATAGAAGCCGGCTATAAGGCTGAGCAGGAGATGGAAGCTCTTCTTGAGAGGGTAAAAGAGAAAGAGAAAAATCCTGTGAAGTCTGAGGAAAAGAAAGAAGAAAAGACGGAGAGCAGGGATAAAGAGCAGCCTTCGCGGAAAGAAAAACCGCAGGCGGAAAAGCCGAAGAAGGCTCCGGTCAAAGAGCAGAAAAATGTGGAGAAGAAGCCTGCGCCTGTGAAAGAAGAAAAGAAGGAAGAGAAGGCAGAAACTTCTCAGAATCCTCAGAAGCCGGAAAAAGCCGTGACAGAGGTAAAAGCGGCTCCTGCCAAGCCTGTAAATACAGAGGAAGTAAAAGATTTTCTCGAGAAAGTATTTGCGGCTATGGATATGAAGGTTCAGATTACTATCACCCAGAAGCCGGAAGAGCATGAAGTAAATATCGATCTGGAAGGCGACGATATGGGCGTTCTGATCGGAAAGAGAGGACAGACTCTGGATTCCCTTCAGTATCTGACCAGTCTTGTGGTCAATAAGGGAAGCGACGATTATATCAGAGTAAAGGTGGATACGGAAAATTATCGTGAGCGCAGAAAAGCGACTCTTGAAAATCTGGCGAGAAATATCGCTCAGAAGGTAAAGAGAACGAGAAAGCCTGTATCTCTGGAGCCTATGAATCCCTACGAGCGCAGAGTGATTCATTCCGCGCTTCAGAATGACAAATATGTCTGCACCCACAGCGAAGGAGAAGAACCCTACCGCCGTGTGGTAGTTTCATTGAAGGAAGGCGTCCGCCTGGATAATTACAACGGACGGGGAAGAAATCGTTATAACCGTAATTATAAGAAAAAGGAACGCTGATGCGTTCCTTTTTCTGCATGGGGCGATGTTTCCTGTAAGCGCCTGTCCGGATTGAAAAAGAAGACGTTCGCAGAGTAGTAGATAAGGAAGAAAAGATGAAAGAGTTTGAGACGATAGCGGCTGCGGCCACAGCCATGTCAAGTTCCGGAATTGGAATTATCCGCATCAGTGGAGAAGATGCGTTTTCTGTGATGGAAAAAATTTTCAGGCCTCATAACAGAAATAAGAATATGGCAGGGCAGCCTTCTTATACCGTACATTATGGTACGATTGTGGATGGAGAGGAAGTTCTGGATGAAGTGCTTGTTCTTCTAATGAGAGGGCCCCACAGCTATACGGCAGAGGATACGGTGGAGATAGACTGCCATGGGGGAAGGCTTGTGATGCAGCGGATTCTGGATCTGGTAATGAGAAGCGGGGCCAGGCCGGCAGAACCCGGTGAATTTACAAAGAGGGCCTTTTTGAATGGAAGAATTGATTTGTCTCAGGCGGAGGCAGTCATGGATCTGATACAGTCCAGAAACAAAATGGCTCTGAAGTCCTCGGTATCTCAGCTTCAGGGATCTGTTCGCCAGCAGATCGAAAAGCTCCGTTCCCGGATTCTCTATGAGACGGCCTTTCTGGAAGCGGCGCTGGACGATCCGGAGCATATCAGTCTGGACGGATATGCGGAAAAGCTGTACAAAACAGTGGAAGAGATAGAGGGCGAAATAGAGAAGCTTTTGAAATCTTCAGAAAACGGACGAATACTGAGAGAGGGAATCAAAACGGTTATTCTGGGAAAGCCCAATGCGGGAAAATCGTCGCTTCTGAATGTGCTTCTGGGAGAGGAACGGGCTATCGTGACAGAGATAGAGGGTACAACCCGTGATGTGCTGGAAGAGCAGCTTCAGCTCGGCGATCTTTCTCTTTCTCTTCTGGATACGGCAGGAATCCGTTCTACAGAAGATATTGTGGAGCAGATTGGAGTAGAGAGAGCGAAGAAGCAGGCTGAGGACGCGGACCTGATTTTGTATGTGGCAGACAGCTCCCGGCCTCTGGATGAAAGTGATGAAGAGATTCTTGATCTTTTGAAGGGCAAAAAGGCGCTGGTGCTTCTGAATAAGTCGGATCTGGAGTCTGCCATAACCCCTCAGATGATGGAAAAAAGGACGAATCATAAGGTCCTTTTGATTTCGGCAAAGGAGGAACAGGGAATCCGTGAGCTGGAGGAAGAGATTCGTTCCCTTTTCTTCCAGGGAGAACTGGATTTTAATGATGAGGTTCTTATCACAAATGTGCGTCATAAGACCGCTCTGCAGAGAGCGAAGGAAAGCCTGTCCATGGTGATGGACAGTATTCAGAACGGGATGCCGGAAGATTTTTACACCATTGATTTGACAGACGCCTATCAGGCTCTGGGAACAATTCTTGGAGAAGAGATGGGAGAAGATTTGATCAATGAAATATTTGGAAAATTCTGTATGGGCAAATAAGTGACCGATAACAGACAGGTAATGGATAGATAACAGGAGATATTATGAATACAGTATACAAAGAGACGTGCCAGGCAGTTGTAGTCGGAGCAGGACATGCGGGCTGTGAAGCGGCCCTTGCCTGTGCCAGACTGGGGATAGAGACAGTAATGTTTACAGTGAGTGTGGACAGTATTGCTTTGATGCCCTGCAATCCCAATATTGGAGGAACCTCCAAGGGACATCTGGTCCGTGAAATCGATGCCCTTGGCGGCGAGATGGGAAAAAATATCGATAAGACCTTTATTCAGTCGAAAATGCTGAATGTATCCAAGGGGCCGGCAGTGCATTCTCTCCGGGCCCAGGCAGACAAATCAGAATACAGCCGCAGTATGCGCAGAGTTTTGGAAAATACCGATCACCTGTCTATCGTTCAGGCTGAGGTGGCGGAGATTCTGACAGAAGGCTCCGGAGAAAATCGGATCGTAAAAGGAGTAAAGACTGCTTCCGGAGCGATCTATGAGGCTCAGGCTGTAATTCTATGCACAGGCACTTATCTGAGAGCCCGCTGTATCTACGGGGATGTGAGTACCTATACGGGACCGAACGGTCTTCAGGCGGCGAATCATCTGACAGATTCTCTGAAAAAGCTTGGGATCGAAATGTATCGGTTTAAGACAGGAACGCCTGCCAGAATCGACAGACGTTCGATTGATTTCAGTAAAATGGAAGAGCAGTTTGGAGATGAAAAGGTTGTACCATTTTCTTTTACGACTGATCCGGATACGGTACAGATTCCTCAGGTTTCCTGCTGGCTGACTTATACAAATGAAAAGACCCATGAAATTATCAGAAATAATCTGGATCGTTCCCCGCTGTATTCTGGAATGATAGAGGGAACCGGCCCCCGGTATTGTCCTTCTATAGAAGATAAGGTGGTCCGTTTTGCCGATAAGAACCGGCATCAGGTATTTATAGAGCCGGAAGGTCTCTATACCAATGAGATGTATGTGGGCGGCATGTCCAGTTCCCTTCCTGAAGATGTGCAGCACGCCATGTATTCTTCTGTGGCCGGTTTGGAGCATGTGAAAATCGTGAGAAATGCCTATGCGATTGAATATGACTGTATCGATGCGCGGCAGCTCTATGCGAGTCTGGAATTTAAAAAGATACATGGTCTGTTCAGCGGCGGCCAGTTTAACGGAAGCTCCGGGTATGAGGAGGCGGCGGCTCAGGGATTGATTGCGGGAATCAACGCGGCGCGGATGATTCAGAAAAAGGACCCTCTGATTCTGGATCGGTCCCAGGCATATATCGGTGTATTGATCGACGATCTGGTTACAAAGGAAAACAGAGAGCCTTACCGGATGATGACATCCCGTTCAGAATACCGTCTGCTTTTACGGCAGGATAACGCGGATCTCCGCCTTACAAAGATTGGATACGAAATGGGCCTGATTTCAGAAGAACGCTATCAGGAGCTTCTGGAGAAAGAGCGTCAGATTGAGAAAGAAATTAAGCGGGTAGAAAAGGTATTTGTGGGAACTTCCGAAGAAGTTCAGGAGCTCCTGGAAAAGTATGAGAGTACCCCTCTTCATTCCGGTATTTCTCTGGCGGAACTGATCCGCAGGCCGGAACTTAATTATGAGATTCTGGAGCCGCTTGATCCGGACAGACCCCGGCTTCTGAGAGGAGTGGCGGAGCAGGTAAATATTCATATTAAATATGACGGATATATCCGCCGTCAGCAGAAGCAGGTGGAACAGTTTCAGAAGCTTGAGTATAAAAAGCTGCCGGAAAATCTGGATTATGATGAAATTCCTAGTCTTCGGACAGAAGCACGGCAGAAACTGAAAATGGTGAAGCCTCTGTCTGTGGGACAGGCATCACGGATTTCCGGCGTTTCCCCGGCGGACATTTCGGTTCTTCTGGTATGGCTGGAACAGAGAAAGGGCAGGAAAAACTGAATGGAAAAAGAAAGACAGAATTATATAAGAAAAGCTTTTGAAGAAATCCAAATCTTTTTAAATGAAGAGCAGATTCAGCAATTTGCGAGTTATTACGAGATTTTGATTCAGAAAAATGAAGTGATGAATCTGACAGCAATTACAGAATTTGAGGATGTGGTCCGAAAACATTTCGTAGACAGCCTGACAATAAAAAATATTCTGGAACCAAAGGCCGGAGAATATTGGCTCGATCTGGGAACAGGAGCAGGTTTTCCGGGAATTCCTCTGAAAATTGTATATCCGGAACTGAAGCTTGTGCTCCTGGATTCGCTGAATAAGCGGGTTAAGTTTCTTCAGGAAGTTATAGAAAAACTGGATTTGAAGAAAATTGATGCTGTCCACGGCCGTGCGGAAGAGCTTGCCAGAAAAGCAGAGTACAGAGAACAGTTTGACTGCTGTGTGTCCAGAGCAGTGGCCAATCTGGCTTCACTTTCGGAATATTGTCTTCCTTTTGTAAAGCCAGGAGGATGTTTTGTGCCGTATAAATCGGAAAAAATTCAGGAAGAAATCAAAGGAGCGGAAAAGGCAGTCCGTATTCTCGGAGGAAAGATGGAAGAGCAGAAAGAGTTTCTTTTGCCGGGATCGGATATTTACAGATGTCTGCTCTGCATTCGAAAGATTCAGGAAACACCAAAGAAATATCCGAGAAAAGCAGGGACACCGACAAAGGAGCCAATCCGGTAAAAAAGAACAAATGAATTAACCTTAGTGAGCAAGCTCCCCCGGTTAATTCATTTA